>Ga0123355_10013374_pt1 | contig 12764 bp, 7 predicted proteins | sample TergutEmb28metaG_3_FD_89872 | JGI IMG/M metagenome (GOLD analysis project Ga0123355, IMG submission 89872) | Embiratermes neotenicus P1 segment gut microbial communities from Petit-Saut dam, French Guiana - Emb289 P1 | ecosystem: Host-associated > Arthropoda: Insects > Digestive system > Gut ...
CTTGTGAGTGCGGTAATGAACCTTCGGGTTCCGTGAAATGCGGGGAATTTCCTGACTAGCTGCAAACCAGTTAGCTTCTCAAGAAGGACTCTGCACCATGGAGTAAGTAAGTAAGTATATCTGTTCACTGACATAGGCTTACAGTCAGTCCTCATTTAGTGTTGTTCAGAACTATGTTGTTTCAGTTTAACATTGACAATCACTAGAGACCAAATTTGTGGTGAGCAGTTCCTTCACTTCCGTCAGTTCCAGTTGTGTTCTTGCGAATTCTAATTAATTTCAATTTAAGGAATTCTTTGGGGGGGGGGGATGCTGCATTTGCTTGGTGTTGAGATATTCAGGAACAGAACCCTTACTGTAAACAGGGAAGTGCTTTATCTCTTTGTTTTATTCTTATTCTGTAATAGGGGCAAAAAAATTATGGAATTTTTTTTTATGCAGAATTAAGACTTATATTGTTGTATGAAGGACAGGTCATTGTTTCAAGAGAGCCTTAAGACAAGTCAGAATTGCTCACATCTGTATAGCTGCCATAACATGGTATATACGTTGTGTTACTGACTTTCAGCAAATATCACAAGACAGTAGTGCAGGGGAAGTGGAGCCACCTGTAGCAGACACAGGGCCGTCAACCTCACAGCAGCCAGTTCCCCCACAAAGTGAGTACCAACAGTTACACATGTAGTTATAATGTAAAAGTGAATTGTGGTTTTTCCTATATAATAAGCAAATAGTTGCAGTTTCTGTGTGATTTATTTTATATTTCTTGAAGTGGTAGTTATGTTGATTGACGTGTGTTTTACAGCAATAATTGTACTGGCTTGTTGCAACAGATGGGACAGTTTTAGGAAATGTGAACAATTTTAAATGTCACCAATCTGATTCATTGCAGTGGAACTTATACTCACATTGTTAGTAAGGTAAAGCAGTCCTGTTACAGGCCTGGAGTGGCCCAGAGGGTTCCAGGAAGTTAAGGTTCACAGATTACATGACACCGGCACAATATGGTGGTAAGGTTGTCAGCCTTATGCACCGGCCACCTTCGTCCCCAGGAAATGCTCTTGGTACTCATTTCTGTTAGAGGCTGAGTTGACCCCAGGGCCATAGTGCAATTGGAAGGCTTATGTCAATGAAAAATTCCAATGACACCGTCCGGAATCGAACCTGTGACCTTCTGATTTGTTGCACAGCACCTTAACCACTGTGCTACCGCGGTTCCCCACTCACATTTTGTTAGTACATTTGTTTTATATTTTAAAACCTCTCTTCCTCTGGGGACTTTTTGTGGAGAAAGCAAGGGATTGTAGCTTCAAATAGGCCATCACAGACTGCTGTGACTGCCACCCTCCCCTCTGTGCTAAGAATAATGTATTAGCACCTGCATGTGTGTGTGGAGGCTTCAGTTCAATCCCAGGTCAGTCCACATGGGATTTCTGGTGGTCAGTGTAGAACTGGGACAGTTATATTTTCCTCAAGTTGCTGTGGTTTTGTCCCATCAATATCATTTCACCAATGATTCGTGTTCATTTGTAGATGACTGATGCTATATGATCTTAGTGATTGACAGCGTCATGAAATAACATTCTTAAAAAAAATTTGTTTCTCATTTCTTTGTGATTTTTGCTCATGTCTGAATTTTCTGTATGCAGTAAAACCTGTCTACAGTGGAAAATAGGGTGCTGAAGCCAGTGTAAATTTGTCAGATTAGTGGGGAGTATTTAATGTAAAACAGAAAGTCAGTGATAGGAATTAGTGAATAATGGACTGCTTGAATGTTTATTACTTCTTGTTCACAAAATTTCTCCCATAATTTTTTCTTGGATTCCATGAAAAGTTTTTTACTCTTTTTGGGTGTGGTACAGTTAAGCTTCATTGTCAAAAGGTTGTGTACATAACTGTTTTAATGGGCTGAAAGGGCAGGAGAGAGGGAGTAAGGGAGGGAGATGAAAATGTATGTTGTTGAGCCACGTGAGGTGTACGTACTTTGCTGAAATTTACTGCTTACACTTTTGATTATGAATATATGAATGTTGCACTTACTTAAATTTTTGAGTAGAAGTAAGTGCCTTTGTTCAGTGACACCTGTCCTAAACAGAAACACATACAAGTTCATTTTGTTCTGTTACAAACAGGTTTGAGATTTTTGTGTACTGGTCTTGTGATGCAGTGGTGCTGATATGCTACAGACATTGAACTTGTTCATTCTTGTATATCTTGCATATTGGTTTTTCATAAAGAAGCTCTTAAAAGGGGTTTCATTCCGTCTTTTTATCGCGTGTCTTTTGACTGGATTCACTGAAGTCAGGGAACTGTTACACTCACTGCAGCCCAGAAGATTCCAGACTGAAAATCAGGTAGTTACAGGGGGGATGTTATTACTTTCAAATTAGTCAGATTCATAGTTTTGGTTGAAATTATGACTTTGTCCAGTGTCTCAGGCCTGTTAAATAGAGCTCCATGGATTTAACAGGCCTACATGATTAGGCTTTGTTCTTTCCCTGTTCACTTGAAGATGAAGGCAGTGTTGCAGGATTCTAATGTGAGATGATAGACTGCATCCAAACTTTCAGTCCTACTGTGTCTCTGTACCATTATTACAATCCTTTAAAGATGAAGTAGTGGAGAACCTCATGTTGGCTGTGTATGAGCAAATTATTATTATTATTATTATTATTATTATTATTATTGCTGATGCTGCTGCGCTGTGTGAAGTAATCAGAAGGTAGCTGAAATTGGTTAACACATGCTTGAGAAATTAAATTTTGTGGAGCATGTTGTTAGCTATATAAGAGTGCTGAAGTTACATCATGTCTATGGGGCAACTTAGTGGTCAGTTATTTGTGCTGTTTATGTTCTCAGAGAAAAGACAAGTTGTGTTTTCTGTTAAGTGGTTTCTTCCGTTTTTGTGGCCAGTGTGAAATACTGTCATCATTCATTGGTTACTGTGCATAGTTTCCAGAAATATTAAAGATTTGGGTTATGTTGGATTTGTTAGAAACAACCTCAACTTTTATCTATCAATTCATTTCAAATACAGAGGTTGAACAGATAGGTCATACAGGATTGCTGACAGTGGAAATTATATTATTTATCACCATTTCAACTGTCTTGTGGCTAAATCCACTGGCTCATTAGGTATTGTCATCATCTGAAGTTGAACGTAGGTTTTGCATGACTGTCTTGTACATTCCACAAAACAGTTGCCTAAACAGAGCTATGTTTTTGGCTTACTGTTTTTCTGAAGGAGTGATCGTATGCTTGTAAGACCTTGGTAGTTCTGTGTGTGTGTGTATGTGTGCGCGTGTGCATGCATGCCCACGCGTGCTTTGACATGTGCATTTCGTCAGCCATTTGATCAATTTTTAGGAAACTTGGTTTGAGTTGAGTGTGAATGTCATTGCACAGGAGGATGCTGCACTGTCCTAATTGTAACTTGCTGCAGTTGGTAGTAACCTCATGGTGAATGCATGGATTGGTGGGGTGGGAGCACCACCGACGTAAAGTGACTTCAGTACTGAAATGATGTATGACAGTATGTATTCAGAAAGAGCACTGTTGATAACCACGTTATCCAGTGAAGTTTTAATCCTATGTAATTCTGTGATATACTGGGTAGTTTTTTATATTAAATGTTTTTATATCGAACCTTTACATTGCTGGTTTACTTGTGGAAAGTCTCCCTAACTCACAGTTATTAAATCTTTTCACATAAGTCCTACAAGTTACATTACAATTTCTTTGCCAGTACAACATTAAAATCAAATGCACAAATGTGTGTGTCATGCTGATTATTAAAAACAGGAGATTTGTGGTTCTTGCAGCTCTCAGTATTAAGAGCTTTAACGTCCAAGATGTATCACTATGCACTGTGGTAGACAAGTTCCAGAGTTTTGGAGGAAGCAGCTTCCTCCATCTTCATTGTAAAGGATTGACTGTTCTAAAGATGAGGGCAGTAGATTTCTCTGTAATGTTGGCACCTGTGTGCCAGACTATATGATGTCAGGTTACAGAAGACCATAACATTAGTGCATAACTAGCCACGTGCCCATCATTGTAAGGTGCCTTATTATACACTATACTGACTCTGTATGGGTGTGTTCATCACTCCACAGCTATGAACATACACCTCGTTTTGCAACTAACATGTTATTATTTGGAATAAATTTACATCTTCTTGCATATGATCCACTTATGTTGGCATTGTGCTGTGCGTGACATGAATATCAGTTATCATGGTCCTAATTTTCTCCCTGAGAAGTGCACCCTTTTTGCAAGCATTTCCATTTGTACTGAGTACATGTACTGCAAGATTTCTTTGTACGCTGACAACAGCTGTACAGTTGGTCATGACTTTTTCATATCTTACCGCTATTCTTTGTATGTCTTAGTCCTTGGCGGATCGTATCTGGGAACCATATTCGATGTTCAGATTTTTCTTCCTCAGCATATATCTCACAGAAAACACAGCAACAGTGGTAACCATGGCATATGGTGTGAGTCACACAAAGGGTTTGAGTCACATGTGGTAATACACAAGTATAGGGAGATAACTTGCCACAGTAATTGCACACCAAGATGTTCTTGTAATGCTGGATGTTAGCCTCACAGTGTTCAATTGTCCAGTGCCGTGACTAAGTGACAGTTGTAGAGAATTTTTCAAGTGTGAGAAACATGCAGTTTGAATATAATTACCACATAAGATATGAACTTCTTATAGCACTGCTTAAGATTTGGGTCTTCTGACATATGTTACTGTGTTGTTGGACAAGTAGTTTCCATTGTTTTAAAGGCACCGTGATGCTTCAGAATGTCAGTAACTGCTTACCCAGCGATGCAAAGTCACATCACAGAAGACTTGAATCTTTATAATTAACTGACACATTGAAATTGCATCCAGTATTCAGATTTGTATCTTATGTCCAACGTGTAGTTCTCGAATGTCAGTTTGTGTGTTAGCTTCAGTTGAAGAAGCACCTCATTAAGAAGTCAGTACTATTGACAGAGTATTCAATTTCAGTTTCTTTCTCATGCACAGACTTTAGAATACACATTATTTCTTTCTGGTCCATGAAGGTTAGCGTGATATGCGTAACTTGAATTCAAGACTTGCAATATTTGTATGTTGTGTGTGGAGTGATTCTCTTTGCAAAGTATTTTCCTGATTTTACATGTTGTCTTCCAGTATAGTACCGTTACATCAGCACATCTTGTTCACCATTATAGTCCCTAAATTTAGACTACATCATTATGTAACTGAAGGCTTAGTGAATAAACAGTTTCTTAGAAAGGCACATGTCCATGCTTTGCCTGGAATGTGCAGTTTCCAGATTAAAGTACATCCCATTGCGCACATGCACACAATTTTTTGAGCATTTTTGGTTCAAGGTCTTGTCTGTTATTGTTGAGCATACACCATAATTATGCTGATACACAAGTGGTATTTAGTAAAGCAGAATGTTTACACAGTTTATGGAGGGTGGAAACCTTTAGTGGATTATGTGAGAGAGGGGTTGCGAGGTGTGAGGTTGTAACAGCAGTGGTGCTGATGATTCAAGTCCACTGGGGTGTGCTGATGAGTCAGTGGATGCATATTTCCTGACATTTCGTGGGATTGTAGTGCCTTTGAAATTTGGAACCACTCATCCGGGGACATATTGTCACATCCCACAATACCTGAACCCTCACTACTGAGAAAGCTGCAGATCTCGCCAGCGAATTTACAGTAGACGTGTGCAATTGAATTAAAGTACTTATTTGTCTTTCATAATTTTTTTAAGCTTTTAGTAGAATGCAGGTTATTTTTTGCAGAATAACGTAGTATTACTTCTGTCCATTTTGTGGGTTTTGGTTATGTTTGTTAATGACTGAATTGGGTTCTTGCTGGATCATTATATTGCATGGTATTGCTAGAGATACACAGGCTGTCCTAAAAGTTGCTATACTGAGAATATACTTACTTTCCAAAGAAACTGTACTTTATGTACAACCAGCCACCAGCAGAAAGTGACACTAAGAAGCTGCAGAAATTCTTCAGATTGTTGTCTGCTATGTTTATTGCACATTTGACATCTTCTAAGCACTGATCTGTAAATGAAGTAGTGTGTTTTGCCGGAGCATGATAATTACATCAGTTGAGTGACATTTAGGATGCCTGGTATAATGTTTCAGTTACAGGAAAGGTACAGTTATTTGCTTTACTGGCACAGATTTGTTGTAGTATCATGTTCCTGGCTGCAGTCTTTATTATGTGTAGGATTTGTTATAATTGTGTAGGACTTTTGAGGGTTAGTCAGTTGCCTTTCATTTTAAATCAAAATAATTTTTTGATACTTCAGAACTGTTTTTCTGGCAGCCATATTTTTTACACAAGTTAAGTTTCACTCACTGATCATTCTAAAACCATTTTTAATAGTGCGTCCATTTCTCTCCCATTGCATGCACAAACTCACTTCTTGAACCATTTGATCCTGACCCATTTACATGGCGCACAGATACATCAGTTGTCAAGCAGTACGTACATTGGTATGGTTTAAATTCAAAAGTGATTTGTTGTACTTCGTTTGGTACATTTCATAGTTACAATTGATACTACTACATTGTATCTGTGCCATGTAAATGCAATATTCCTTTTTTTTCCCCCTAATACCTGTTCTGCTCCTCCAGGCTTACCATGGACATTGCTGGAGCACGGTTGTCCCCGGTTTGCACTGTCATCATGTCAAGCCAGCCTGTCGGTACAGGCCTCATCTGCCTTCTGTGCTCCAGAGCCCCCTCCTAACCCAGCAGCTGTTCGCAGGGATATCCCTCAGTATGCTGCACACTCGTATCAGTCACACCAAATGCTGCCAATGCCCTCCTGTGCTGTTATGAGTGCATATGGACCTTCTTCAACGCCCCTCAGCCCATGTCCGAGTTCATGTACGAGCCCTTGTTCTAGCCCATGCTTGAGTCCAGTTTTTGTGTCGGCTGGCTCGGGACAGAATTCTCCGTCTCGCCGAAAGCGCAGTATTAATCCCCAGTCAGAGGAGAACTTCTTACGTGCGTTAGAAGCTGTTCGTTTTGGTGGTATTGGATTCTGCAAGGCTGCCCGGATGTATGGTGTCAACAACCGCACTCTGTGGCTTGAATACAAGAAGCGTGGCTACCCAGTTACTCGACCCAGCCTCAAGGCACGTGTGAAACAGAATTTACCTACGTCCATGTTACCTCCAGTTTCTAACCAGATGGAACCTCCTCCAAATGTAGCTGCTACCTCAATCATGGGTCCTCCACCACCTGCAACACACATGCAAGTTGGAGGTTTTTTGGATTCACATCATGTTGAATTTGTACATCCTCAAGGACCTGCAGCCACTTCAAGGCAAAGGTCGCAACAGGATAATACTGGCAACTTGAGCAATACATCATCAAACACTCACCATGATGTTAATAGTAGCTATAATCAATTATGAAAGACCAGAAAAAAATCAGGTATGAAGCATGTAGTATTGTAGCATTATATTGATGACATTTTGTAATGTAAGATATGGTAAAAACGAGAATGTGTTACAGAATGGGTGATTAAATGCCTGTACCACTGAATATCTGAAGTGTAATACAAATGCACATAGAGGCATACATGTTAGGAAATTAATGCAGGCTTTTTATTTTATCTGACAACGAAAGATCTGCCACTACTGTGCTGCATATATGGACAGTCGGTTGAGTAGGCTACCTCAGCCAACAGGAAGTGGCAACTGGTAGTAACTAACTAACTAACTCCATGGAACAGAATCTTTCCTGAGAACCTAACAGTTCTTCAGCCGGTCAAGAAATTTCCTGCATTGAATAAAACCAAAGTTCTTTACCGCATTCACAGGTGTTTGCCGCCTGTCCCTGTCCTGAGCCAGATCAATCCAGTCCAAGCCCCCATCCAGCTTCTTGAAGATCCATTTTAATATCATCCTCCCATCTATTCCTAGGCCTTCTAAGTGACCTCTTTATCTGAGGTTTCCCCATCAAAACCCTGTGTGCATCTCTCCTGTCCCCACTACATGCCTCTTACCCTGCCCCTCTTGTTCTTCTTGACCTGATCACCCAGATAATATTTAATGAGGATTACATATCATGAAGCTCCTCATTATGTAGTCTTCTCCATGCCCCTGTTGCCCAGTTCCTTCTTATGACCAGATGTCTTCCCCAACACCCATTTCTTGAACAGCGTCAGCCTACGTTCCTCCCTCATTGTGCAAGACCAGCTCTCACACCCACACAAAACAACAGCAGAATTGTATTTCTGTATATCTTAATCTTTGTATTTTTGGATAGTGAACTTGAAGACAAAAGAATCTGAGGCGAGTGATAGTAAGCATTCTCTGACTTCACTCTGCTCTTAATTTATTCATGCATGCAATTTTGATTTAATAGGTTTGTTCCCAAATGTTTGAACTCTTCCATCCACTATAAAGATTTGTAACCTGTGTTTATGTTGTGATTTTGTCCTCCATTCTGTTCACCAGACATGGCCATATACTTAATTTTCTCAATATGTACTTCTAGGCCACTTTCCTTTACTATTGACTAATAAAGCTGCTGTGTTTTTCTCCATAGTAAGTATGCTTCTACCTGATATATTAACATCATCAGCATAAACCAGAAACTGATGTGCACTGTTTAATTTGAAGCCCTACTAATTTACCTGAACACACCTAATGGCATATTCTAGAGCAAAGTTGAAAAGCAATGGCAGTAAAGCATCTCCTAGTTTCAAACCCTTCTTGATAGGAAATGTGTAAGACAAATGTTTTTTTTCTGAAAAGACAACAAAATAGTGTTTGGTTTCAGTCAAACACAACAATATATTTTTATTTTTTTCACGATGACATGTTTTGGTCAATTGACTGTCATCAGGCCATCTTTACAAAACTCAGAATAAGGTACATGTAGTGAACATAGCAGTCACATAATAAAAAAAATGGTTTTCTACCATACTCAGTTGAAGATGTCATTCAGACACATTCTTATTAGCCTTACCAGTTTAATGGGGATACCAAACTCAATAAGAATATTATACAAGAACTCTCTCCTAACTGAATCATGGGCTGTCTTGAAGTCTGTATATAGCTGATGCACTGTCTCATTGTATTTCCATTTCTGTCAAGTATTTGACGAGTGCAGAATATATGATCAGTAGCTGACCGGCTGCTGTTAGTTGTCAGATAAAATAATGACCCTGTATTTTCACGTGTGATATATGACAGTTAAACAACTGGACTGAAGTTTTCCTGCAGCATCTGGTAACACTGGTGAGTGAGCACAAGTTGGTCACATGACTGCTTAATATAGTAGTTTTATTTTGTCAAATTGTCATTTGAATTCAGTTTGTTTTGCAGTTGCTGTCAAGCACAGTGGTTTGTTTAAAATACAGGCAGCAGTTACGTAAAATGGAAACTTATAACCCTTTGGTGCCAGAATTAAATTCCTGTAGTGAGGCACAGCAGACTGGCATTAAAATTGGGGCTGCTTAATAAAGGCCATAATAGGCTGTCGGCCATACCCGCTCAGTATTTTGAGTGTCACACTGCGTGGGTGTATCTGACATTATGTACCAAAGGGTGAAATTCTTAGATAAAATTGTCACTCGCATTGTAGATTATGTTACAGCAAGTTGGCAGAGACTGAACTGTGACTTCAGTCATCCAGTGTGGCCCAGAAACAAAAGGCCAAGATTTACAATTGTAAAGTCAGAATCTCCAACACTGAAGAAGTATATGAATGTGAAAATATAAGTGAAAACCTTGTGGCTTTGTGTCCTCAAAATGAAAGGAATTACAATCATAAGTTCTGTCCTTTTAAGCAAGTAATGAGCAAAACATATACGTACATAGTTCAACATTTGAGGTTGTCAAAGTGATGTCACAGAAGATTCAGAATTTGTGGGATGTGACACTGTGCCACTGTGGGGTTATTCCCAACATTCTGAAGGATCATAGTGCCTTCATGTTTACGGTCATGCAGTCAGAGCTGTCCTTGCAGACCACACACATTGCATAATAGTAGAATCTTTATCTGCCTACACATTTGAGAATGCTCATGACAGTGCCTTTGTAAAAAGGAACTAAATTTTGGGGCCAGAGAAGTCATTTTTGCATCCACAAAGCAATTTTGGTAAAATGGTTTTGGCCAAAAATAAATACCAAATTTGGCGCAGTCACCGTGTGTGCCTGATTTGGTCAGTGTGACTTTATGGTCCTTAACCCAAAAAAATTTACATGAAAGGGCCCCATGTTCAATTATTTAATATGTGCGTAGCTGTCTGACAACACATTGAAAGGTTTTTACCCTGTGTAGAGTTTTGCTTTGTTTGTTCCAGCATTATGAAGGAACATGCTGCCTCCATCTTCAGGGGTGACTGCACTGGTTCAGGTGGAGAGCTGATATGATGGGGTGGAAGAAAATATGTCATTTGTATGGGAAGGTTTGAGTTAATTTGGTAAACTGGGGAAGGGGAAAAGAGGACGTGACTTGTCCCAAACCAGTGGGGGTTTCAAATTGCAATAGTGGCCCTTACCATGTTCTGAGCCATGGGGTGATGTGAAACTAGTGTGATCTTTGTGAGGTGGATAGTGGCAGCCACTCTGAAGATGGAGGCATTATGTTCCTCGTAAACATGAGGACAAGTGAAGCAAAATGTTCTGTGGGGTAGAAACCTGAAAGGTGGTCATCATTTGAGCAGTAACTACTGTGGCATCCTGTAAATATCTAACACTGAATCACCTGTAAGAAAATGGCTTCCAGCAATGTGTTCAAGCAAGTCAGAAATGTTGGAAGTCTGTAGGATATCTGAATATCATATCCACTGAAGGTTAGTGACAATATATATGTAAGTTTAGTTGTTTAATTGTTGATTCTAGTAGTGTAGTTGAAGTTTGAAATCTCTTCGACTCAAGAGCTTGCTATTGTAGAAGCTTAGAAATGGTTTGTTTGTTAGTTGTTTATGGTTGATCTTTTAATTTTTGGTCTGATGGACTTCTCATGCAGAAGACTAGAAGCAGGTCACTTGTTCACTAGTAGTGATGGCAGATTGATGGATGAAACAAAACAAACACCCAACCTTGCCACCTCATGTACCAAGTTGGCCTGTCTGCTGGCTCCACTAGATTCTTCACTGGCCAGACACTAAAAGGTGACCCGTAACAGAAAGTGAAAATTGCCTGCTACTGCTAGGAATGTTCATGAACTGTTCTTACAGTGCTGTGTGGGACTCAGTTATATTGAGGTCAAGACAGTTGTGTTCAGAATTATGTGTGGGTATCAACATCATGTGAATTTCTGTAAGTTCTATACTGTGTTGATTAACAGTGGACTAAAAGTCAGTCTGGTAGGAATGTAAGAAAAGGTGAAATTCTTGTTGCTCGTTATTGAGGAGTGGAGGTGTAGCCCCACTCATTCTTAACCTTTGCGCAAGAAGGAAGTAAGTGGTTGGCTTCATGTCCTGGCCATTTTGCCCCCATGGACTGAGCCTTCAGTACCCATTTAATAGGAGGCTGGGAGAACCAAGAGCCAGTTGGGAGTGTTTTGGAGAAGAGGCAGCTCTTGCCTTGCTGTAAGTTGAACCACAATTCCTTGATTGTTCATCTTGTATCCTAGTCACTATACTGAATGGAGTATCAGCTCTGGTAAGACAAAAAATGTACCTTGGACAAAGCAAGTGGCTGTAGGAATAGTTATGGAAGAGAGAATCTAGTGTTTCTTAGTTTTTTAGTGTGGAAATAACACGAACAATAGGATATCCTGCAATAACACGAACAATAAGATATCCTGCAATAACTCAATTACGTTGTGAAAGATTTGAAGTTTCCGCAGTGTTTAATTTGAGGATGCTGCCTTCATCTTCAAGGTTTGGTAGATCATAGAATATAACCAGATATGGAAGGCAAGTGGAAGTAGGTGATTCTGGTGGTGCCATAGAGCCACTGGCAAGAGGTGTGGGTGGGACCCTGAGGCAATCAGCCACTTTGACACAGGAACTGATTAGTGATGCTGCATGGGGCAGTAGGTAATTGTTGATTTAAAATGGTGAGGGGGAGGGGATGGCACAGCATCAGGTGTTACACTGCTGTGTGATGATGTATGTCAGTTCACAGAACCTGGCCAGCTCTGTGTTCTGATCCAACACAGGTAATACTCTTGAAGAAAACTGCAGTGAGATTGTAAATCTTATTGAATTTTAAGTAACAGACATGTGAATTTTTTACTGTCTTTATTTACATAACCTTCCTATTAATTGTGTGTGTGTGTGTGTGTGTGTGTGTGTGTGTGTGTTGCATTTCACAAACCAGCATAGATTAATTGGTGTATAGTGATAAGTCTATGGGATGGACATCCAAGTAGTTGTGGTTTGACTCCTGGCAGAGGCAAAAGATTTCTCTTGTCTACATAGCAGCCAGGTAAATGTGGAGCACACCCACCCTCCTACTCAATAGGTGCTGGGTCAAAGTGGCTGGGGTGTCAAGCTTACCCATTGCCGCTGTCTTACTGTCAAGGTTGGGAATGAGTGGAGCTGTGCCTCCACTCTCCCTTATGCTGTCATGGTATGCCAGGGTCACCTTCCCCTTAACTTGACATGGTACCTTTCAGGCTCGATGTAGCTTAGGGCTCCTCATGTACTGCCTCCCCCCCCCCCCCCCCCCCCCCCCCCCTCCCCTCACCCCTTTTTTTCTGTCTATTCACACACATACAATAATAATTATTTTTATTATTACAAAACAAAATCAACAACACAC
>Ga0123355_10013375_pt1 | contig 12764 bp, 11 predicted proteins | sample TergutEmb28metaG_3_FD_89872 | JGI IMG/M metagenome (GOLD analysis project Ga0123355, IMG submission 89872) | Embiratermes neotenicus P1 segment gut microbial communities from Petit-Saut dam, French Guiana - Emb289 P1 | ecosystem: Host-associated > Arthropoda: Insects > Digestive system > Gut ...
AGCGGTCTTTCAAGTAGTTTTTAATAATGCAAAAAACTACATGAGAAAGTGCCGACTGTTTTAAGCACGGCACTCTCATGAAGCCTACGGGTATTTGTAATACCCTTTGGTAGCTTATGTTCTGCATTAGGGGCGATTACTCGCCCCTAAAATCTTCACTTAAGGCATCGTAATGTGATCCGCAAAACGAGCGGGAACTGTTATGCCTAATTCTTCAACCATAAATCCGTTGATTACATAATTTAGAGTCTCCGCAAACTGTATCGGCATGGTAGCAGGATCTGCACCGTCTCTGAGAATCTGTACTGCCATCTGACCTGATTGCTTGCCAAGCTCGAAATAGTTTACACTCAAGGTGGCAACTCCACCGCCCATGACCATGTTTTCTTCACCCGGGAAAACAGGAATTCCTGTTTCGATGCTGACAGAACCTACGATTCCTATTGCATCAGCGTGGGTGTTGTCAGTGGGAATAAATATCGCATCTGCTCTATTGGCAACAGAAAGCATATTTTGCTGAACATCACCTGTAGTGGTAACTGTTCCTTCAACAACTGTGAGTCCCAGTCCTTCAGCTATACCACGAGCTATTTCAGCTTGATAAACTGAGTTAGCTTCGTTAGTAGAAAATACTATACCCAATGTTTCAATGTCAGGCATAAATTCGACAATCATGTTGATTTGCTGTTCTATCGGGTTCATGTCTGATGCACCTGTTACATTTCCACCCGGTGCTTCGTTACTATAAACTACGCCCGCTCTCTCATAGCTTGTTATAGCTGTTCCGACAATCGGAATGTGTTCGGTGGCAGCGTGCATAGCTTGAACACTGGGGGTGGCTATCGCTAGTACCAGGTCTACATTGTTGCCGACAAAACGCTGAGCAATCGTGTTGACTACCTGAATGTCAGCTTGAGCGTTCTGAAAATCATATTCAAACGCTATGCCTGCTTCATTGAGTGCTGCGATAAATCCATCACGTGCTGCATCGAGTGCAGGATGCTCTACCAGTTGCAGAATGCCGATTTGGAATACTGTTTCAACATCTTCTGTGTCGGTCGTATCTGCGGTGTCATTTGCCGGGGGTGTCGTGGTTGTTGCGGGTGGGGTTGTTGTGCCACCTGTTCCGTTCCCTGCGCAGGCGGAAAACAATCCGGCTGCGAGAGCCAAAGTCAGCAGTATGGCAATTACCTTACATGTCTTCTTCATTGTTCTCACACCTTTACTTACATTTATTTCCGAACGATGTTCGGCTTGAATGACTAATTATACCTTTGTAATTACATGCGGGTCAATGTCAATTATAAACAAAGTGTAAATTTATATTCGCTGTTGCTTTGGTGCTTTTGCGCTTTACTCCGAAGAAGCAAGCAAAAATATTAATAATTGTCAAGAAAATGTATTTTCTCCCCGTCTTTTTTATACGCAAGTATCGCTCCAAGATGTACATTTTCCACACTGCTGAAAATATGACTCTCTACACAAGGATTGGTCTTTTTCAGCTCACGAATCAGCTGCTTAATCTCTGTCCGCTTCGATGCCATGCTTCCGTCTGTACTGCATGTGTCCGTAAATCGGCAGGCACACTGCAAGAAATGCAGGTCATGGTAATCTCGAAAGTTCTTAACATCCGCTTCTCTTACCAAATACATGGGGCGAATAAGTTCCATGCCTTCAAAATTAGTGCTCTTTAGCTTCGGCATCATCGATTGAATCTGCGCCCCCCAGAGCATACCCATCAGAATGGTCTCTATCACATCATCATAGTGATGACCAAGGGCAATCTTGTTGCAGCCTAAGGCTTGCGCCTTGCTGTACAAATGCCCACGTCGCATCCTGGCGCAGAGGTAACAAGCGTTCTTCGGAATATTTGCCACGCTGTCGAAAATATCGGTCTCAAACACAGTAACCGGAATCCCCATCGACCTTGCATTGGTCTCTATAAGCGCTCTGTTTTCGGGTGCATATCCCGGATCCATGACCAAAAAGACAAGCTCAAATGGCGCTTGTCTATGTCGCTGAAGCTCTTGAAATAACTTAGCCATCAGCATAGAATCTTTGCCTCCTGAGATACAGACGGCTATCTTATCACCTGCCGTAATCATCTTGTATGTGCTGATTGCTTTGGCAAACTTGCTAAATATGGGTCTGCGGAACTTCTTTCTCAGGCTTTCTTCTATCTTCTGCATGCTCTCATCTTCGGCTATTCTTCCCATGAGCCACGCAACATAGCCACCGCTCAGGTGGCACGCATCAAAGCCTTTATCACGCAATTTCTCCACTACATCGGCACTAACAAGTCCCTTTGTACAGTAGATTATGAGCTTCTTGTCATGTGGCAAGTCACGCTCTAAGTCTTCTGATGCTTTCGAAATTGCACCGGGGAGATAGCCATTATGATAGGCTGACTCCCCCCGAATATCCACAAGAATATAGTCTGCCGGATTCATGCTATGTAGCTCGGCAACTGTTATCTCCATTTTCGTTTCTCTCTTTTATAAATGACTATCGTATGTTAAATTCACAGGGTAGCCGTAATCAAGCGATGTGTCTCGGATTTTTCGCGTATGAAACTTCGTTGAAATTTCAATGGGTGCTACGCACCTGTGGCTATCGCCACTAGTTCGCCTTCAGCGAACCCATCTCATTATAGGGCGACAAGACCCGTTCTAGCGAAAAATTCGAGGCATATTGCTTGATGCAGGCGGATTTTTCTAGTGTGAACAGTAACTACCTTATCTGCCCGCTTCCATATATTACAAACTTCGTGCATGTCAGCTCTCTTAGCCCCATCGGTCCGCGAGCGTGCATCTTCTGTGTAGAGATTCCGATTTCCGCCCCCAAGCCGAACATTCCGCCATCGGTAAAGCGAGTCGAGGCATTGACATAGACTGCCGCCGCATCAACTTCATTAAGAAAACGCTGAGCACTCGTATAATCTTCTGTCACTATACATTCCGAATGACCTGAGCCGTGAGTGCGAATGTGGGCAAGTGCCTCGTCAAGATCTGCAACCACACGAATGGCAAGGACATAATCAAGAAATTCTATCCCGTAATCTTCGTTAGTGGCTGCAACAACGCAGTCGCCGAGGATTGCTTGTGTCTGCTTATCTCCTCGAAGTTCTGTATTGTGTTTGTCTAGTTGTGCCTTTATCAGTGGCAAGCTCGCTTTCGCAACGTCTTGGTGTACGAGTAATGTCTCTGCTGCATTGCAAACGGAAGGTCGGGAGCATTTGGCATTTTCTACGATTTGTGCTGCCATCTCAAGGTCTGCTGCCTTATCTACATATATATGGCAAACTCCTGTGCCTGTTTCGATTACGGGGACTTTAGCATTTTCTACTACCGAACGGATAAGTCCTGCCCCACCTCTTGGTATGAGCACATCGATAATCCCTGTGAGTCCCATGAGTGTCGTAACCGACTCTCGTGATATATCTTGCACCAGGTGCATCACATCTGCCGAAATATCCGTCTTCTCAAGAGCCGATCGCATGGCGGACATGAGAGCCATATTGGTATTAAATGCCTCTTTTCCGCCCCGAAGCACAACGGCGTTACCCGCCTTGAGGCAGAGGGCTGCGGAATCTACTGTCACATTCGGACGTGATTCATAAATAATCGCTACCACGCCAAGTGGCACACGCTTTTTGCCTACTTGCAGTCCATTCGGTCTTGTGGACATACTGATAAACTCACCTATCGGGTCATCTAAGGCAATGAGTTCTTTCACGCCTTGTATCATACTGTCAATTCGCTCGTCTGTGAGAATCAGGCGATCTTGCATTGCCGATGCCATGCCACTTTCGGTAGCTTCTTTAAGGTCGAGTGCATTAGCGTTTAAAATGTCTTTGCGTTGCGCATTTAATGCCTTCGCAATCTCTGCAAGGGCTTTATTTTTGGCATCTGTACCTGCACATGCCAGACTTGAGGCTGCTTGTTTGGCTGATTTTGCTTGTTCGATTACTGTCTTTGCTTTAATAGTCATTTCTTTCTATTCCCCGCTTTTTCCATAAAACCGTGTGCCGATTTGCTTTCCTTCTGCTAGATCATAGAGATATTCCGGATTGTCGCCATTGGTAATTACCATGTCGATGCCTGCATTCATGCAGATTTCTGCTGCTTGCAGTTTAGTGACCATGCCACCTGTGCCTCGCCAAGTTCCTGCGCCCATCGCACTTTGGCGCAGGGCATCGTCTAAGGCATGAACTTCAGGGATTAGCTTCGCTGTTGGGTCGACACGAGGGTCTCGCTCGAACAGTCCGTCAATATCGCTCAGAAGCACCAAAAGGTCAGCTTTACACATTTCGGCAACTATGGCGGAAAGGGTGTCGTTATCTCCGAAGATTTTGTCATTTGATTCGATTTCTTCATGGCTAACGGAGTCATTTTCGTTAACTATTGGAATAACGCCTAATTCTAGCATAGCGTGGAAGGTATTGAGTAGATTTTCTCGCACTGATTCTCGCTCTACGTCGTCTCGTGTAAGCAGAATCTGCCCGACAGAGACATTGTATTCGCTAAAAAATTTATCATAAAGGTGCATAAGTTGGCATTGCCCTACTGCTGCTGCTGCTTGTTTTACACGCAGTTCTTTCGGTCGTCCGGGCAGGCGAAGCTTCTGCACGCCTACGGCAATAGCTCCCGAAGATACTAATACTACGTCATGTCCTACGCTTTTGAGGTCAGACAGCACCCTGACAAGGCGCTCCATTTGGCGCAGGTTAAGGGTGGCATTGGCATGGGTTAGTGTCGAGGTGCCTACTTTTACTGCAATTCGTTTTTTGTTCAATGTGAGGAGTCCCCCTTTTTAAATCTGAAATCTATTTGGCAGTATACTACCATAAAGTGTAGACAATTGGCAATGGGGCTTAAATATTGTTACAGGTCACAGGGGTATTTTCTGAGAGATGACCTACGAAAAAAGCGACTGTACGGCTCATTTCAGAGGCTCCGCAAACTCGCTTTGCTCAGACAGTGCTCGCCTTATTCTGAAATTTCACCTACACTCGCTAATTTTTCTTCGCTATATATCTCTCAGAAAATACCCTGTGACCTGTAGCTAATTATCTGTCGGTGGTGTAAATATAATTGCCACTGATCGCATCTTTCGGTCGGGTGTTGCTTCGTTTTCCGTATATGGGCGTATCAGTTCATGAATTTTGGTGGCTAATTCTTTCAGTTCATCAATGGTTGCAAAGATCGGTGCGACTCTGAATCCTGAACCGTCGTTTAATATGTCGATATCGTCTTTTTCGGCATAAGTTTTAAATTCATTCAGAAGTCCTATGGTAAACTGCTGAAAAAGTTGCAGATATGCTTCGCCTGAGTTTTCGGCAAGCATTTTATCGACCTGAGCTTTCATGTCAATAGCGGGTGCATAGGTTTTTTCCATGACATTTCTGATTTGGCGTTCTTCGGCGATTTTTAAAATTCCGTCGGAGACCATTTTTTTCAGGTAGCGATAAAGGGTCGCTTGCGGGATGTTTTTATTTTTTTCCGCAAGGATTTTTGCCGTAGTTTGCCCTTCGTCTATTATGTCAAGCAGGAGCTTGCATTTTATTGGATTTGTAAGGCATTCCATTAGTTTATCATTCATATGAATTTATCCATTCTGCTATATCGTTAATTACATAGTCTTCGACTTGGCGCTCGGGTTTAAATTCCTTCATAGCTTTGCTGACTTCGCTGTAAAGTGCGGGCATGAAGGTGTGGTTGAGGTCAGGGTAGAGCTTGAAAGTTGCATCGGGGTGGTTTTCCAAAATTGCCTTGTATCCTTCGAAGTCTTTGTCTGTAGAGACTTGAAGGTCCTTGTCTCCGTGCATCACCAAGATGGGCTTTACGGAGTCTTTGAGATAATCTTCAGTCGTTTTCGCTCCCCATTCTTTTATGTAATACAGTGATGTGCCGCCAATAAACTTTACTTTCTTTGCTTCATCATCACTTAGGATGTCGATTTTGTCAAGTTTCTCTGTAAACTTTTTTATTTGCTTACCGCCAATCCATTTTATGATTCCTTTAGCGGTTTTCATAAATCCCTCTTGCTGATCTTTTAAAATCTGCTCAATCTTGCGAGGAGAGCCTGCAAGTATTATTATCCCTGCAAAATTCCCGCCCTCGGCATCAATGCGTGGTGCGAGCATACCGCCCATGCTGTGACCTGCTAGATATATTCTGTCAGAGTCAATGCGAGGGTCGTTTCTCAGAAGTTCTGCTGCAAGCACTGCATCTTCTACTGTTTCTTCTTTTACGGTCAGTAGCATCCCCAAGCCTTTCACAAGTTTCTTGCCATGTGTCAGCGTGCGTTTGTTATAGCGAATACATGCTATTCCGAGTTTTGCTAATCCTTCGGCGATGTCTTTAAAGGGGCGAATGCCATAAATCTTTTCGTCCATGTCATTTGCTCCTGAGCCGTGGACTAAGGCGACTGCGGGATACATTGCTTTTCCTGTGTCGGGGATTGTTAATAAGCCTTCTAGCGGATATTCTGTTCCTATTGTTATTTTTTCAATTATCATTATATTTTACCTCCTAGCTTGTTCTTCATGCGATTATATTATCATATTGATAATATGGTTGTCAAGATAAATTTATAAAAAAATAGCGCCAATGTTCACGGTACGCTTACCTGAGAGATATATAGCGCAGAAAATTAGCGAGTGTAGGTGAAATTTCAGAATAAGGCGAGCACTGTCTGAGCGAAGCGAGTTTGCGGAGCCTCTGAAATGAGCCGTACAGGCGCTTATTTTCGGAGGTCATCTCTCAGGTAAGCGCACCGTGAACAGCACCAAAAAAAAGCGACAGTCCATCATCGGATTGTCGCTTTTATATTATCATAAAAATTTAAGGTCTAATCGTCACAATAAATCCATCGGTGTTCGTACCTGAAATGCTGTAATAGCTACCAACAGGCACAAATGCCTCAAGCTCCCTTGTAAAATATATAATATATTCAAAGTCCTCAAATGTCGCAAAGAACGGCTCATCAGAGCAATGCCCCTTAAGAAAATCAATATACTCCTCAAGTACCATTCCCAACTGGCGCATAAGATACGAATGAGGAAGACCAACATATCTAAAATGCCACGGCTCGTGCGCAACCCCGGTTATCGCAGAGCTCCCCTCAGGATAACGCTCGATAAATCCAAATTGGTGAGCATTCCGTCCGAGCCACGCTGTCCTGCCAACTCCAAGAAAAGTCATGAGATTGCCGTATTGATAAAACCCAAAGTCTATTGCAAGCCCTGTGTGGTGCTCGCTATGCCCGGGATCTACCGCCCATCTTCTAGCCTCAACAGGCCCCATCCGAGCAATATTATCATCGAGAATCTCTCGTTGCCGTGCAAGATCCCGAAACCCGCTTATCACTGACACATTATTAGACCCTATCGCTTCGTAAAAAGCATCCAGCATCCGCACAAGCGGCTCGACAATATGCTCGGCAAGCCTGATTTCATTATTCGACACCCTAAAGCTCGGCACAGCAAAATCGGCTATATAAACCAGCTCACCGACATGCTCTAAGTCAAAAGCATGGTCGTTATTTACAAGTACAAGATTCCCTCTTGAAATATCGCTTGGACTCAACCATACAATAAATTCATCGAAGACAATAGTTACATACGCAGCACAGTCAAAGCAAACGCATTCCCCGGTCTCGTAATCACAATATTCTTCGTCTTCAATCGGGGAATAATCTTCATGCGCATTATTACTTACATAACCGTCAGAATCTGCATCTGCTGTCATCTGCCCGGGAGCTCCGGCAGGGCGGTTTATCGCACTATTTTCAGATGTTGATTCAAGCTCAAAAACGCCTGAAATGAGCGCTATCATTCCAAAACACATAAGCACTAACGCAAGCGTTACTACGATTTTAAAAACTATTTTATTTTCAAACATGTACTCTCCACAATCCCTATATGTCCAAAGTTTTATCATTATACCGCATATTTGTTATATTTACAAAACTTTTCTTGGCAGTAGACGTGCCTTGGCTGTAACCAACCTGTGTTTTTTAGATATATCGGGACTTGTAACCGTAAGGAATCATCAAGAAATTTTGGGTTACTACTATAATTGACTTATATTCTGCCATGTGATAATATTTTGGTGATATTTTGAAAGGAGGATTTGCTATCATGAAATATTGCCCTTCATGTGGTAAAGAACTCGTTGTTGATGCGCCATTTTGTGATGCTTGTGGCACAGCGGTCGGCTATTCTGACTATCAAGCACCTGCGCCCAATCAACAAGAAAATGCTGATTACAACACCTACCAACAAGGATACGGTGCACCGAATCAACAAGGATATGGCGCTCCGCATCAGCAAGAAAATGCAAGCTACAACCAATACCAACAGGGATATGGTGCTCCACATCAACAAGGAAATGCAAATTACAACAATTACCAACCCGGATACAACGCCGCACAATACCAACACGCCCAGCAAAATGAACGCTGGAAAGGCTTCGCTATTGCCGGTTTGGTCCTGGGTATCTTGGCTCTCACTATTCCGGTCCCGGTGTTAGACCTCATCCTTGGTATACTCGCTATTATCTTCTCCCTTATGTCAAAATCGCGAGGCGGACAAGGTGGACTCTGGGTTACGGCTTTGGTTTTTTCCATCATTGGCACTATAGCTGCCTTTTTCTACACTCTTGGGTGGCTATTCCTCGGCGCTTTCTTTATGCAAATGCCGTGGAATGACATTTTCCATTATTTGTAAAAACATACATTTTAATGCAACTTTTTTCACACTAAAATTACATTCCTATAAGGGGGGCTATTGCTTTTTTCGCAATAGCCCCTTAGACGTTTCTTCACTTTCACAACATTGCTGTCGGCGGTTTACTGTCGCTTTAGCCCTTTCGTGCTACGGCTCGCTTTGCAGCTTCGACGATAACATCTGCGGTCAAATCGTATTCCTTGCGCAGAAAATCTTCCGTACCGACCTGACCAAATCTATCTTTTACACCTACCATTTCAATAGGCACAGGGCAGGACTGTACTGCCGCTTCGGAAACTGCCGAGCCGAGCCCGCCTATCACATTATGATTCTCAGCTGTGACTATCGCCCCTGTTGTCCGAGCGCAATATTCGACAAGCTGCGTATCTATCGGCTTCCAGGTAAACATATCTACTACTCTTGCCGAAACGCCGTCACCCTTTAATATCTCTGCCGCTTTTAGCGCCTCGCCAATCATAATCCCGCTGGCGATAATGGAAACATCTTTGCCATCTGCGAGCATATTGCCTCTGCCGATTTCAAAATCAGATCCCTCACGATAGATTGCAGTCACATTTTTCCTCGCCATACGAAGGTAATATACTCCGTGAAGCTTAGTTAGCTGGGTTACAATATTCTTAAGCATAACAGGATCTGTTAGCTCAATAAGCGTAATCTTAGGAATCGAGCGAAGAACCCCCATATCCTCAAATGGCATATGTGTACCGCCATTGTATGCTGCGGTCACTCCCGGATCTGTGCCAATTATACGTACATTCTGCTGTGCATATGCCGCAGAAATCATGATTTGATCACAGACACGCCTTGAGGCAAAGCATCCAAATGAATGCGCAAACGGAATCTTGCCCATGCTGGAAAGTCCCGCTGCCACACCTATCATATTCGCCTCTGCAATTCCGCATTGAATCGCTCTTTCGGGGAATTTCTTGAAAAACGGCTTCATGCCCGACGATCCTATGAGATCAGAATCAAGCACGACTATATCTTCATTTTCGAGTGCGAGTTCCGAAAGCGTTTCACAATATACATCTCGCATCAGTTCAGGGGATTTGTCAAAACTTTCATTTATTGTAAACATCGTTATTTCCCCCTTATCTTTCTTGCGCAGATCTGCGCAATTGTTCAATCTTTAAAGCTTGCTTGGCTATCGCATCATCCATCTGCTCTTTTGTAAAATTCATATGATGGTTAGCTTCGATGCCTTGAGCAAAATCACAGCCATATCCTTTTATCGTGTCGAGTATTATAGCACTCGGCTTGTCTACTTCGCTCTTTGCCTTGTTGATTGCAGCTTTAATTTTAACAGGATCATGTCCATCTACAGTCAGAGTATGCCATCCGAAAGCCTTAAATTTTTCCTCAAGATCGCCCATATCCATGACCTCTTTGGTAAAACCGTCAAGCTGTTGCTTGTTCCAATCGACAAAAGTAATGAGACTGCCTAATTTCTGATGAGCGGCAAATATTGCACCTTCCCAGATTTGACCTTCATTACACTCCCCGTCACCAAGCACGAGATATGTGTAGCTCATAGACTTGTTGAGTCTTGCACCCATTGCGATTCCTATAGCTGTCGATATTCCCTGCCCCAGTGAGCCTGTGGTCATATCTACACCGACAGTCTTGTTCATATCGCAGTGACTGGGCAGCCTGCCCCCACCTTGATTGAGTTCGAGAAGCATCTCTTTCGGAAAAAATCCTCTCAAGCTCAGAGTCGCATAAAGCGCGGGTCCTGCATGACCTTTCGACATGACGAGCCTGTCTCTGTGCTCCCAGTCAGGATTCTTCGGGTCACAATCAAGCTCTCCGTTATACAGCACGGCAAGGGTCTCAATTATCGACATCGCTCCGCCGATATGACCAAAACCTATATTAGCTAATGTCTCAAGTGTCACGAGCCTGATGCTCTCAGCTACTAACTTGAGTTCTTTAGTTTCTCTTGCGATGTTCATAATTCACCTCATTAAAACTCCATTTTTTCAGTCAGATACGCTTGCAGATCAGCTATTGCAATGCGCTCTTGAGTCATCGAATCTCTTTCACGAACGGTGACACACTTATCCTCTTGGGAGTCAAAGTCATATGTTATGCAATAAGGGGTGCCTATTTCGTCTTGACGGCGGTATCTCTTGCCTATTGAGCCACTCTCGTCGAAATCTGCCATGAAGTGCTTAGTAAGACTTGCAAATACTTCTTCCGCTTCAGGAGCAAGTTTCTTCGAAAGAGGGAGTACCGCACATTTGTACGGCGCAAGTGCCGGGTGCAGACGAAGGACTACTCTTGTGTCATTTTTTTCCTCATCGACAACTTCTTCATCATAAGCATCTATTAAAAATGCAAGCAGCATACGGTCAACGCCCAAAGACGGTTCTATTACGAAAGGTATGTACTTCTCGCCGGTCTCCTGGTCGAAGTATTCCATATTCTCGCCCGAATGGGTCTGATGCGCCTTAAGGTCGAAGTCCGTACGGTCTGCGACACCCCAAAGTTCGCCCCAGCCGAATGGGAACAGAAACTCAAAGTCTGTCGTTGCCTTGGAATAATGCGAAAGTTCTTCTGCTGCATGGTCACGAAGCTTGAGATTTTCTTCTTTAAGTCCTAGTGACAGTAGCCAGTTCTTGCAGAATGTACGCCAGTATTCAAACCATTCGAGGTCTGTTCCGGGCTTGCAGAAGAACTGCAGTTCCAGTTGCTCGAATTCTCTTGTACGGAATATGAAGTTACCCGGTGTTATCTCGTTGCGGAAAGACTTTCCTGTTTGACCTATGCCGAATGGGATCTTGCGACGGGTCGTTCTTTGTACATTTTTAAACTGTACAAAGATGCCTTGCGCTGTTTCAGGTCTTAGATAAATCTGCGCAGCTGTATCTTCGTTTACGCCTTGGAATGTCTTAAACATCAGGTTAAACTTTCTGATATCGGTAAAATCTGATTTTTCGCAATGCGGGCAGGTAACGCCCTTCTCACGTATGTAATTCATAAGCGCTTCTTCGGTCATAGCTTCGATAATTACATCGGTAATGCCGTTCTCTCTGTTCCATTCCTCAACGAGCTTGTCCGCACGGTGGCGCATTTTACAGCCTTTGCAGTCGATGAGCGGATCGTTAAATGTCGCAACATGCCCTGATGCTTCCCAAACTTTCGGGTTCATGAAAATTGCTGCATCTTGCCCGACATTGTACGGGCATTCTTGAATGAATTTCTTCCACCAGGCTTTTTTTACATTATTCTTCAGCTCTACACCGAGCGGTCCGTAGTCCCATGAATTGGCGAGTCCTCCGTATATTTCACTACCTGCGAATACGAATCCTCTACCTTTGCACAGTGCGACTATTTTGTCCATTGTTTTTTCTGTATTTTTAAGCATATGAACCTCCTATGCGTTTATTACATTTTTATTGTTTGATTCAGTGCAAAATAGTATATGAAAAGTGAGTTAATGTCAATTGTTTTTGATTTATGGTATGAATCTTTTTCGCAGACTCCATAAAGTTTTACCGATGCCAAAAATAGACATCGGTAAAATTATTTTAGCTAATCTGCTCTTGAGTTTTAAAAATTAGTTATTCACTGTTACAGAGCCGGGCATAAGTGTAAGCGGGATATTGCCACCGATACCTACTGCACCACCGAAATACGGAGCAGTGAGATTAATTTCAGATGTGCCACTTTGGGCATTGTCTCTGATTCTGAACTCAAGCTCTAAGTACAGACCTGTATATGTGTATGATGTCGTTTCATAGATGCAGCGTATCCATACAATACGCACGGCATCATCTTCTTGCGGATATGCAGAAGTGTGTACTGTCGTCAGTAATCTCATGCCCTTGGCATTATAGTTACCACCAATATAACCTACAAATTCCAAGACATCACTATCAAACCCCACATCAAGCAATGCAACATTAAATCCCAGGGCTGTATTTTCTGCTACGCTAACACGCATAAGTACATAGTCACCGGGAGCGCCTCTCTCTTGTGAGACCCCAAAAGCAAGATCACCTACGGAGAA
>Ga0123355_10013376_pt1 | contig 12764 bp, 6 predicted proteins | sample TergutEmb28metaG_3_FD_89872 | JGI IMG/M metagenome (GOLD analysis project Ga0123355, IMG submission 89872) | Embiratermes neotenicus P1 segment gut microbial communities from Petit-Saut dam, French Guiana - Emb289 P1 | ecosystem: Host-associated > Arthropoda: Insects > Digestive system > Gut ...
AGACCAGAAAAAAAGATATGGTTTTCTTCACCAATAAAAAAAAAATAAAAAAAAAAAAAAACTATTAATTTTTTTCGAAAAAGAAAAAAAAAAAAAAGGAACCCCAAAAGGGAAAGGGGGGGGGGGGGGGTTCCGCTAAGGCAGACATGATTACGTCGGAATCCGACTGGTGGGTACCGTCTGTAGGGGAACTAGCATGTTGAAGTTTCCTTTCGCGGTCGTCGCGGGATGCAGCAGCTACTACATTTTTCAGACATGCTAGAGCTCAATTTTACTTTTCGTTTAACTGTACCACTGGATGTAATGGCATGAGAGACGGCGTGGGCTACATGATGTGACAAGGTAGTGTTTAGTCTTCACAACGGTTAATCTCTTTCTTCGCAGTTAACACTTATACGGAGGCGCCACCGCTCAAAACACTTAAGCAAAGAGTACGGGGAAGACATAAAGCGAAAATACGATTTCGGCGAAGAAAGCAAAAGTACACAAGAAGGCTTCTGAACTTTGTTTCCCGAACGGCACGACAGTCGTGGTGCAGAGCGAAGTGTTAAAATGGTGCAGAAGGGCTGAAGAAATTCTTTAAGATTTCTAACAATTTACATAACACCAAGAAAGCCAAATACTAAATCTTAACACAAAGTCCAGTAATATCTTTCAATTGTGACTTACCAAATGTTCCTACTGAATTCTGACCCAATCAGATGGCCGCCCTGGAAAAAAAAAATCAGCATGTGATAGACTTAACACAGGGGTACTATTGTTTTTCAATAGAGACACTAGTAAAATATACATGTTAATTTTAGTACATTTAACTCTATTTGTGACATAAACAGAGAAATATGAAAAGCAACAATTAATGACACTGTACCTATAATTGGGATAAACAGCAATTAATGGCAACTGTACCTATATAATTGGATAAAGACCATACCAAAATTTCCAAGGTGAAAAGATAAAAGACAGTAGATAGACATAACATCCCAGACTTAGCACATGGATACCATATATAACTAAGGATATAATATAATGAATCCCATTCTAGACGTAGCCAGAAATAAGGCATGAATAAACTAATGATACTGTTCCAGACCCCACCACTGACACAAACGAGATATCGGTCCCACCCCTTCCCCACACCTAAAAAAACCCCCACATACTTTGTATCTGTTGTATAGCTACTCGGTAAGTCCATTTACAACCTGAAGATGGCCAGCATTAGCGGTCGAAACATGTAGCTGTGCCTAATGTAGTAGATACCCATTATACTACTAATAAATATAATTGTGTTTTGACGATATATACACATATCACATTGGTTTTGCTTAAAAAAAAAGCGTGAAATATGGAACTTGATACGAATCTTATGCAAGAGAGATTTTACATGCTCCGCAACGTCTCCATGTTGCACTTAACGGAAAGTACCAAAGTTTACTTATTTTCCTTTCATGCTTCCTCCTCCTCCTCAACCGCGGATGAACAGACCTAAATCCTATACATAACAATCGAACAAAATGAAATAAGATTCTAGTCTTATAGGATGTATGCTGTGTCGGCGGGCAAGTGTTTCTGGACGTTTCACTGGACCCGCGGCGCCTTCAACTTCCGGGTCGGGCAGATCAAGTACTTGCACAACGACACAGAGTTCCATCCCAGAAAATGATAATCTTCGACATAACCGGTACGAAAACTACCGATCTGATGTTTCCTTATCAACCAGGAAGGCTCGGCTACTCATGGTAACGGGAAGTCGTATGGCGATCAGGGAATTTGAAATTCCAATTATTTTAGTCACGCACAAGACCAAGTTCAATTAAATGATCGATATGTACAACATGGCTCCTGCAGGTGGGTAAGGAAGAGACGAGAGCACGCCATCGTTTCAGGCTTCCCCCACGGTGCTGATGAGGTCTTCGCTTGTTTGGATTGTTGGCAGTTGTTTACCGACGTTTCGAGAGAGCCCATCGGTGCCATCTTCGAGAGACAAACAGTCCACGAAGAATACCGCGAACAGGTGGAAGAGTAGTTATCTATGGGGGATGGTTAGGACACTGATTCTCATGAAGAGTAAGCTGACCAGTCAAAATGCATCATGAGGAAATACAAAAGGGGAAGGTGGTACACCACACCAACATCGGGAAAATGAGAGGACGCGCAGGAAGGGAAAGACGTCACCATGGGATCAGGTGCCATTGCACGACGCTGCCATCTGGACGCGCGGATACAGAACAAAGACGCCGGAAGGGACGCCAAAGTAACTTCGGAACAATGAATTGAAAAGAGGCGCGGAAAGTAGGGCAGAATACAGGTGGAAGGACAGCCGCCTGGGCACTGGGTAAAAGAAGAAAGGAACGCAGAGACGTCAGGGCACGAGGAAATTGTGGGGGAAGAATCAAAGAGGAAGGGCAGCCATAGCAAAAGCAAAAATGTAGAACTGCGGGGGCGGGGGCAAAACAGCTTAGACCTCAAAGCACGTCATGTTATAAAAATTCAGCATGACTTTACTACAGCTTTTCAATTTAACATGGGCTGTATCAGCTTCTTCAATGTTATTAGCAAGCACCAGTTAAAAAGCAGCTTAAATATCAATGCCATGAAGCACGGCACGGACGAAAATTGAGGCTGAAAGGTCTGTCACGCTGCTGTCTTTATACGAAGAAGGTATGGCTGATGGATTCCCCGTCCAAAGACCAGTTATCCCTTCTTGGGGTGTTTGTGGTACTCATCAGGAATCCCAAGAGAATTCCTAGTGAAGTACAACAGACTAGTGAAAGTTCTTCCCCCCAAGGGATTACTCACAATCACTACCGGCAATGCTCAGAACACGTTGTTAAGCAAACCAATCAGAACAGAAGCATAGCATTAATTCTAGCAGATATATACCTATGACTACAAGGATTGATAGGTAAGGATGGCGCGCCAAATGTCAAGCATTTCCACCACCACTGGTGGAAACATTGGGAATTTGTTACTTCCAGATGTTACACACTTTACAATTTCTCTCATTCCTCTAGAATACAACACACACGAAAACCCCCCTACGCAAACTGCACAACCAACCACCTAATAACCCTGTTCTATACACGGTTATTCAATTAAAATATATGGGTGTATGCAGGGCAATATCCACGAGTTTCGGAACGCCAACCAGGCATTTAAATAACTCTTTACCCGCTTTGTTCTGAATTACTGCCAGAAATGAAGAGGCGAAAACTGGGTCAACTTCACGAGACACGAAGACACCATACTTCTGGTCACATGAGGTAATCCTTAGATGCATCATCCCCGTTGTGCTTTACGCAAATTGGGAGGGAGTGGGTACGTCAAAACATGAGGTAAGCAAAACAGGTAACACACGCCCCTCTTTCGTACAATTTTCTTACGAGGGAAGGGATAATTGTGCAAGGTGCATTTTTTTATGCGAAGAGTCTTGCAAAAATTATGTAAGCGAGAAGATAAAATAAGAGAGAGAGATGCAAGATGTCGCAGTTTAAATATGTGTTGTAAAGACATACAATTCTATTATCAACACACCTAGGTTTGACGGCGTATTTTCAGCGAAGTGCCGTATGTATTTTTCAAACAAATTTCAAACTACAAAGCTAGCTATGAATGACTAACGGCTTTACCTAAAGCTGCTAAAACGAGTGTGGTACCAAATTATGTTCCAAGTTTCTTTACTCTTATTTAGTAGTGCTGGCGCGACCAAACTGCGGGAAATCGTGATTCGGTTCTCTGCAAGCACAAGTTATTTTTAGCTTCTCCGTAGCGTCTAGACCGGCTCTGGGACTCACTGAAGCTCCCACTATATGTGTACCGGCGGTTCTTTCCCCGGGGGTAATGCGGCCGGGGCGTTACGCTGACCATTCACCCCCGCCTATAGCCGAGGTTAAAAAAGTGTGCAGCTATACCTTAAATCACCCATATGCCTTCATGGAGCGCACAGAAACAATGTGACTGTCATTACTGCTAAAAGTGTCGAAAGTGCCAATATTTATTGAATACCTTACGTAACGCATACATACATACATACATACGTACATACAAACGAAACGAAAAAGAACAAAACGCAGGGCAAGAAACAGTGCAATACCATCAGGTAATTAACAAATCCTAGTTAAAAAGAGGAAAAAATGTGCATAATGATGGTGAATACAATTTCACGTCTGATACAGCAGAACACGCAAACAATACAACTAATTTATATACAATAAAGTCCACAGTTTGTTTCTAAATATATCAGTATCCCTACGAACAAAATCTGTGTAGCTGATGCGAGTTTAGCAGTTTTGCATGGACAGCGACACTGAACACAGAAAATGTCCCTAAGATTCCGAGGAGGGGAAGTATACAACTTAATGAAATTAACATTCAAAAATTAAAAATTATGTACCACTGGGACTGCTCCTCTCACTAGGGTATGCAGTTCTAAGTATTCTAATAAATTACCAGAAATGTAATAGCTGTGTCGAAAGAAGCAACTGTATCAGAAAACGGCAAACTTCGTTGGAACTTACAACTTCTTGGCGCCAACAGACATAAGTTCAAGACAATAGAGGCGTACTGTAATTTGGGCCTGAGGTAAAATATAACAGGACAGGATTCACAAAGTTTATAATTACAAATCAATGCGTCAGTTCTTCAGAACTCGGTAACGCAGATTTTACTGACATTGCGTTTCAAGCAAGCATATCACACCGGTCTGATACACAACCGCTAGCAGACTTAACGGCACGAAATAGTTTGATGTTATCAGCGAAAAGAATACAACTAGAACCCTTACGTACTTTCCATAAGTCATTCATAACGATATCGAAACGCACAGGCCACTGAACGGATTCGTGTAGAACACCGGACAGGCGATAAAAGGATTACAGATATGTGGACATGAGACTGTTGGTATTTCGGACAAGCTAGTGTCTGTACGTTATGTATCTACGGAATCCATTACAAACCATTGGACAGTTCAGAAACACAAAGTTTACGAAGAAGCACTTTATTCAGAAACAAGGTCGAAAGCACTGCTCAGCTTAAAATACAGATATGCGTCGCTAAACGACGGAGATACGTTCTGAGAAATGCGCCGTTAGGCGATTTCGTTGTTGTGCGAACGTATACTTACACCAACGTAGATAGTACGGTATAGCCTACTACACACCTAGGCTATATGGCATAGCCTATTACTCCTAGGCTACAAACCTGTACAGTATGTTACTGTACTGAATACTGTAAGCAACTGTAACACAATGGCAAATATTCTAATATTATTATCTTAAGGGACCACCGTCGTACAGGCGGTCGGTCGTTGACGGAAACGTCGTTATGCGGCGCACACCTGTATACAGCACTGGCTTGAAACTGAGAACTAACCACAGCGGTAATAAAGTCAAGTCACATTACGAAACTGGTAAAGGTGGTTTGGGATATGGCGGAACAGTGCTGGCAAGGCTTGAGTTTTTCAACAGTGCGGGCTGTAGGAACATCGAATATTTTAGGACGATCTGTGGCTCCTTTCCAAACATGCGAGATATTAGAATTCGTGGTTGAACACAGATACACACCAAAGTAACGACCACTTTGGTCACAATCGGAACAAAACGGGGGGTTCATTCGCATTCTATCACACCAGCTTTACGTTATGTACCCATATTAACGCGGAAAGAGGACTTCTTAATGAAGTCAGAAGAAACGAAAGGATATAAATCGTAACAATAAGAGAAGTACCAAAGAGGAGAAACTCGCGACCATCAGACCTTGATTAGCATATCTGTCATTATATACAACATGCATTATTCTTACATGTAATTACAATAACCAAAGAACGAATATAAAACGACTACAAATCACACACACACATACACACACATACATACAAGTAAAATTCCTACATGTTTCTACAAAGGTTTCCAAGTACCAACACAACAATTTTGGTACGACATTAACAAAATGATAAAATGTTGTGTTTGTACTTGCACACCGTTGTAGTTTAGATCCCCTGAAGATGGCGCTGGAACATGTAGAAATTTCATATGCTATGTAGTCGTTTCACTTGCAGTGGTTTATTGCAGTTACTTGGTAAGCAAACGTCATTTCGCGCATAGACGCTCACTGCGACTGGCGGTAGCGCCTACCGTCGTCCTCACCTGTGACGATCTGTGCAACGTACTTGACAATTAACGTCGTCTGTCGGTATGGACTGTGTAGTCAGTCTGGCACTGTAAGGCAATGTGAACAGAAGGGAATTTTGCTCATTAAAAAGAAGGCACTAATAGGGTCAAACGACTGCATAATGAGGAGATGAAAGATCTGTACTCCTCACCCAATATTGCTTGGGTGATAAAATCGAGAAGAATGAGATGGGTGGGGCATGTAGCACGTATGGGGGAGAGGAGAGGCGTATACAAGGTTTTGGTGGGGAAACCTGAGGGACCACGTGGGAGATCCAGGCGTAGATGAGAGGATAATATTAAGCTGGATCTTCAGGAAGCAGGATGTGGGGGTTCCATAAAATGTGGAGTTTCTTGACTAGCTAAAAATCGGCTAGCTTCTCAAGAAGGACTCTGCTCCATGGAGCAAGTAATAGGGTCAAACGTTACTCTAAACCATGTGGTAGCGATCTGTTAAAAGAACTGGTCAGTACCAGCGCCTGTGCTGTGTTGTGGTGCTGCCACCGCTGACCCTGTGGTCAATACAATCGCGGCATCGAACATCGCAGCTTTATCAAACAGCAAGCCAGCATCCGTCGGGACATCACTTGACAGCTTCGGGGCTCTGGACAGTGATACAAGAAATGCGCGGTAGCTCAGCTCACCTACGCTACTAGATTAATTTGCACGACGCAAGAGTATTCACGCCAACAGATCATAATTTAAGTGGCGCGAAATAAATGTCCATATTTTAATTCAGTCCGGCAATTCCGCTGCTTAAAACTCAGCTGTTTCAACTTGACTCACGACCACGCTTCGGCCTGTACGATTCTGCCGTATAGCCACCTGGTAGTCGCCACTCTGCCATGCTCATTCGATATTAACACAATGAATGAAAGACTGAAGCCAAAATGTGAGTTTTTTTTTCTGTCCTAAAACAAGTTTTATTCAGTGAGAATTCAACCTCAGTGACACTCAGAAGTTATGACGTTAGTGACACACCATTAAAACCATACGCTTACTAGCAATGACTTCAGAAACAGCCAATAACAATGAAGCTAATAGGATGTGTATACTACTTAGAAGACGAGTGAACAGATCAGCTATGCAAAAAGCGTGTTAACGACTTCACCTACGCAAGCAACTTACAAAACCACAGCTGATGGGTTTTGCACGTCTTCCACGACACAATTAACCAACACTTTCTTAACGCGTTGTAGCTAACACATTACATCTTAGAATTATATGATTTGTTGACAGTGCATCTCGATATATTCGTACAAAGAAAAACCAACTTGATGCACAACTTATTCCTAGTATATTTCGTCAACCTCTACATGTTTCGGGCGTATCGAAGCCCATCATCTGGAGGTACAACCGTATGTATACAACAACTGGTACTATCCTCTTTTCAGAATAATAAGTCTCAAATGCTGTATATATACGGTTGTACCTCCTGACGAAATATACTAAGAATCAGCTGTGCATCAAGTTGGTTTTTCTTTACACAATCTAAGAATTAATAGCGCAGTTAGTATATACATATCCATCGCGCCATATAGGCTTTATCAAACAAAGTAATTTGTGGGTTGTTTGACCGTGCATCTTCCTCATGAAATACAGTGAAATGCCAACTTGATGCGACTAGGTAATTTTATTGATGTATTCTTATCACGACATGTTTCCGGTACATACGCCCATGATCAGTAACTTTAGATGTTGAGGTGCAGGGTATTATTTTCTGCACCGTGTTTTTGGATGGGTGGTGGTCTTGAGAGCCGCTGCGTAGGTCGTGTTTACGGTGCGGATGGTGCCGTACGAGTAGCATGGCACCATCCGCACCGTAAACACGACCTACGCAGCGGCTCTCAAGACCACCACCCATCCAAAAACTCGGTGCAGAAAACCATATGCTGCAACTCAACATCTATGCTCTTGATGATGGGCGTATATACCCGAAACATGTCGAGCTAAGAATACATCAATAAAATTACCTAGTTGTATCAAGTTGGCATTTCACTTTATTTCAAAAGTAATTTGTATGTTAAGCATCGTGAACATGCCCGTCACATTAGGTCCAGGTTGACTGCCAGACTCCGGAAGGTCCGAGCATGCTAACCCGCAGTAACACTACCTAAAGTTGTATCAAAGCGATTGCAGGCTTACTCTCTCTCTCTCTCTCTCTCTCTCACACACACACACACACACACACACAGAGGACACATTAGCACAAAACTGCTTATAACATACTCATTCTCTGTACCAGAGACTAGCACGTTCAGGTACAATACACATCCGGCTAATGGCAGAGTTCAAAATCCACTTTCCTCCTGTCAGCTCAACGAAGACATTAAAAGTCTACATTCCCAGAACTTACGCAATTAGCAAAACGACCCTGCAGGCACACGAGCATAAGTGGAAAAACTTTCGTTCAAGGGCTGAATGAAAAAATTACAGGCACGTGTTTTTTAATAGGCCGCAGAGAGGTCATGGGGTACGCGGTGGCGCAGTTGGAAGTGGCACTGCGCTACATGCCGGATGGTCGCGCGTTCGATTCCCGATGGGGTTACCAGGATTTGTAACTGACTTAATACTTCCGGCCGCATATTGGCCTTGTGGTCCACTCAGCCTTCAACAGAAATGAGTACCAGGGGTATCTCGTGGGGGGTGAAGGCAGCCAGTGCGTACGGCTGACAACCTCGCCACCTTCAAGCACCGAATGCCTAGAAAATCTAGGAGTCTCACACTCCTGAAGCCCTAAGTGCCTGGCCATGTTTGTACAGAGATCGCTTTACCTCTTTAAAGAGGTCATATTATGCCACTGTGGCAATCAGCCCTTCTACGCATCTTCAAACTAAAATAGACTGATAACTGTCGAAATTGCATGCTGCATTACTGATACTTGCCAGGTTAAAGCGACGAACTGTGCTGCTTACACTTGACAGAAAGACATGAAAATTACCCACAGAAAAGATTTAAGTCACGGCCTTCAGAATATATGACAGAACAGTCCGTATAATAACTTGAGTCCGCCCCCGCCTAAGAATTTGTTGTAGAAACTCATCTTATGAACTTGCAGCGCCTGCAAAACAAGATCCTCCGTCCCTTGGAAACTGTCCACTGTGCATACCGATTCGGGAATTGCATTGGCTATCAAAATTCCGTACGTTTATCATTTGCTCACAAAATTATGCAATCATATTTACAATTTATAAACACGCGCGTAATAAATGAAGACAATTACAGATTACCTGCATCTTCTGATCGCAAGAAACCACATATTATTTATAGGCTACTGCTGGGGCCCATACAAATGTCTCACGGCAGATGAACTCGTCTAGCCAGCAAACAACCTCGGTTCTGCTCCCCACCCCCAATCCCCTTCTACGGGTCAAACTTCTTCCATAAAGAATGGAGGCTCCTCCGAAACGGTGGCAAATATCTACCACACTTCGCGGCGTCGTCAACGATTACAACATTACTCATGGCCATCGTCGTGAAATATCGGACCCCAAACCACGACTTTCGTCGAAATACTAGAACCAGACGCCGGTCACAATACCGCACTGCGGGATCCAATACGGCTGCAGTCCGCGCGACCCGTAGTCAAGCGGCTGGAAACGTGCCAAAGCACATTCCCAATCCACTCCATTCCTTAGCGAGTCGGATTTAGCCTTGTCCGAACGATGCCTGGCATAACTCCCAGTTCGAACCGGAGACTTGGGAAGCGTGCGAGCGCCAAGCGTCGTCCCACGCTTCCCGACTGACCGGCGTCTCCCGTTCGTATACTCGAGGCACGGCGCCGCGACCCCTTGTTATTAAATGGCTATCTCGGTACAGTAGTGTGGGTCGGGTAGCATAGTCGGTATAGCGACTGGCTACGGGCTGGACGGTCCGGGGATCAAATCCCGGTGGGGATGAGATTTTCTGCGCCTGTCCAGACCGGCCCTGGGGCCCACCCAGCCTCCTGTACAATGGCTACCGGGTCTTTTCCGGGTGCAAGGGTGTACTTTACCTTTTTTACTTCGGTACAATATTACCACGACTGTCTACGGCAGGAACGGTTACACAAGGCTAAGAAACTTAGCCTTCGTTAAGTTCTCCTGGTGGATCGCCGCACACGGAAAGTTACGGAACAGTAACAAGTGTCCGTCAGTTTGCACTTACAAGGTCCACTACGAGGTCAGAATTCTGGAATAACAAGGGACGTGTTATCTGCACAAGTTGCAAAGCAGCGAAGCACCAGACCGTACTGCCGGTTACAACTTTCGGAAGGATATCGATGTAACTTCGTACTTGGCCGAATGTTATTCTGATTCGTATAGGGCCGACGCAATCCACAATCTAACCGAACTACTCGTACAAACAAACTCCCATATAAATATACTTCACCGACAGATAAACTGAAAGTATTTAAAGACATTTTCTAACTGCTACGATTATAGCCAACAATACCGGTTGTGGAGGAATTATATATCTATGGGGCCCTGTTGGAATGATAGTGACAGGGTAAAACCCTAAATACTCGGACGAAACCCGTCCCAGTGTCACACTCAACACCAGTGTTTCTCAACCGCCGGGCCGCGGCCCGGTATCGGGCCGCGAGAGTTTCTTCTGGAATTTATAACTAATTTACAAGTAATTTTATATTTGTCAACATGCTACACCGTACACATAATTGTACTAATTCTCGTTATGATTATACCATAATTAATTATTAATACTTATGTCAGTTTAATGTATGAAATTAAAAAAATGAAAAGGTATTTACGAGTAAATTTGTTGGGACCGGGCCCTCGTCTTATGAAAGAAGAATTTACCGGGTCACGGTCCCACAAAGTTTGCGAAACACTGCTCTACACCATACATCCAACACGGCCAATTCACTAGGGTGCACAACTTTTATTCGGAACACTTTCGAATACGATGATCAAGTTTATTTAACGAAATGGAAAGTAAAATTATCCACGATTACATCTGCAGCATGTATCTGCAGATGCATACAACGAACAATGAAGCCAATGCCAACGGGATACGCAAGAATTCCTGCCGAAAATGTGTACTTTTTTGATTATACATTTTAAGACATTCGAAACACCGCTAGTCACGTCAGTTGCTGCGGACCACATATTTGCTACTGCAATTATGGAAAAAAAGATTGCTGATACGATATGCAGCGATGTTTCGACTATAATTAACACAAACATTAATGAACACACATGGAGTCCGGACAAGCAACGCACAACAGCTGGACAGACACACACACAAAAAAAAAACCGTCACAAAATGTGCCCTGAACTGAAGGAACTGTCGTCATATATCAATACGCCTGGATAACCCACGTGAAACACCAGAAGAGTGAGGCCTCCGGATCGAAGTGACATGTATTAAGTTTGATATATCTCGTTCAAATATAACGAATCTAAACCTGATTACGCCTGTTCTGACCAACTAAACCAAAATCTTAATTATCAATACAGTTAAAATATTATAATAATAATAGTAATTTACTGCAATTGGGCTGTCACCCGGTGGCAGTGGCTATTTTACATGTATACAAAATATGGAATTGGTTACTACTAAATTTAAGTCGGGAGGGCCACATGAGAAGCTTGTAGTGGCAACTTGGAATCTTGGGAACCATCTCAGCATTTGCTTTTAGGCACAGGGAAAACGCGAAGAGAGCGACCGGCAGAATGAAACAGCACGCAAGATACAGTAACTTCGATATGCTGTGTGACAGGCCGGAATAACCTCGCGAACCAATACCTACGACGCCTGTGCTCGACCTCCATTTGGAGCAGGAACTTCACTGAAGAGCATGATCGACCTCTGCTTGAACGACGTTTTATTCAGGCCCACAGGTGAAACGGCAATTGCACGGAACGTATGGAATGTCAGATCGCTTGTTGACTGCAATGATTAAAGAGCGAAATGACGGTGCTCTGAATTTATTCTGGAATGTTGCTCTACCAGTGGGTGTGAGTGTTCCTCATCTCATGCTCGATAAAGCAGCTAAAAATGCACACGTACTTGAGGTCAGCTTTCAGCTACATTCTCCTTATATTCACTTTATACTGACGGCCATTCTGGATACATCAACACTTCGCCATCTGTACTAACCACTAGACTATCCAAGTTCATCTTCCGACGTAAACACCATAGGCCAGTAACATAATACGTGTATGTCTTTTGTGGAAGCGTAAAGGGATCAAGATATATCCCTTAAATTATACAAAAAAAAAAGTAGAAGGATTCAGGAAGTTCTGCAATAATTTAGTCACAGGTGGTAACTCTTTTACTATTATAACTTATACGAAAGTGACTGGAAAAATAAATATTCTTTTTACAATGCAACCTTGATGTAAGTGACCAGAAGAAAATCATAAATTGAGTTTTGTTATACAAAGAAATTAAGTATTTTATTGACAGTACACACACACACACACACACACACACACACACAGGATGTGTGAATGGATGAGAAAGACTAGGCTTATTTTAACATGGGTTGGGAGTGTCTATAAACTCGTAAAGCTCATAAACAAGGCAGATTATCGAGATATCATCAAGTGTGTCCCAGGAAAAGAACGACGCCCGCCTGTGGGGGGGGGGGGGGAA
>Ga0123355_10013377_pt1 | contig 12764 bp, 11 predicted proteins | sample TergutEmb28metaG_3_FD_89872 | JGI IMG/M metagenome (GOLD analysis project Ga0123355, IMG submission 89872) | Embiratermes neotenicus P1 segment gut microbial communities from Petit-Saut dam, French Guiana - Emb289 P1 | ecosystem: Host-associated > Arthropoda: Insects > Digestive system > Gut ...
AGGTGTTCACACAAGATATAACCTGTTGTTTTTGTGCCTTTAAGAGGTATGTCCATTGGTTTTTTGCGGTTTGTGTTGGTTATGGGGCAAATCCATATGAGATTACTTGCTTTTCCAAAATCCGCATTGCTCACAACAAGCGCAGGGTGGTATCCCGACTGTTCATGGCCTTTTATCGGGTCGAAGTTGGTTAGAATAATTTCGCCTTGCTTTGGTTTAATCATATTGTACAACCTCCGCACCAACGGAAGGACTATTAAGCCATTCGCTATCTTCGATGGTTATTTCGGCAGGTGTGCCGTCCCATTCCCTTTTATCAAATTTTTCAGAAAGAATTTCAGCGAGTGGTTTGCGCTTGCGTATTTCTGTGACGGGCATGACAAGCAAAACTCCATTTTTCATTTCCATTTTTACGTTTGATTTGTGTTTAATGTTAAATAGGTCTGTAAATTCTCTTGGGAGTCTAACTCCAAGACTTGAGCCCCACTTGTTCACACTGGTTTCCCTTGCTTGCATCATATTATACACTCCTAGCATAGAATATTTGTATATACATATATTCTATGCCAATCCAAAGAAATATTCAACCTTATTAATGAAACTTCATTGCCAAATCCATTTCATTTTAGATGAGCGTTATTTCCACCCTCTACAGCACACATATATAAGATTTTCGTATCCTGCGATACCCCTCTATTGACATCCATTAAAGACAAATGTAGTATACGTATAATTACATTTGTAATTTATGTGCGGAAGGTACTCAATCCATATATAGAGGTGTTGTAATGAAGAAATCCAAGGCATTATTCATATTAACATGTAGCGTTATATTCACTGTTGTGCTTACATCCAACGCATACAGTCAGGAACCGGAAACAGCGTGTGCGCCCGTAGTCTTTACATATGAACAAGCATTGCAAATGACCATGGATGGCATACTCGCCGTACGGGTCATTGACAATACAATCCGCGAAACACAAGTGCAACGCCACAACCTAAGCTACGCGGTAAGGCATCTGCGCAACACATCCGGGGATAGCGTAGGAAGCGGGCGTCCAAGCAGGGAAGCCCAGCGTAATTTAAACGAGTTTGACCGTAACATGCAGTATCTGCGCCTGCAACAAGAGCAGGCACGTCTTGTAGCGGAGTTTAATTTGCGCAGGATCATTGTCGCTATGGCAGAGCAGAACATGTTGCTGGAAGTGTATAAAACGGAATTAGTGCTGGCCGGGGACAGCTACAGAAGGATGTCAATAATGAGCGGGTTCGGCCTTGTAAGCGACCGCGACTTGAGCGTAGCCCGGTATAGATTTGCCGGACACCATACAAGGCTTGATGAGCACCAGCGAAGGCAAGAAAATACCAAACAAGAGCTTAACATCCTGCTAGGGCAACCGCTCAACCAAAATACCATAATAACCTCTAGCATAGTCTTGCCCGGGCTCCCTGGAGATTTGACACACCATATACACACGCTGGTGCGGCAAGCACCCTCAATCCAAATGCTGCAAGCTGAAGTTGACAGCGCATTGGACGCAAGATGGGTTTATACCGGGGATAACCGCAACATAATAATAAGCACCCGCGACCGGCAGCGGGCCTGGGCAGAAGAGAGGCCCAGAGGTTATACCGGGCCGCAACACACCCCAACGGAAGAAATATTGCAACTAAGAAACCGGCTTGCCTTGCAGGAAGCCGTGGAACGGACCATTTTTGAGCGCGACCGAGCCATGCAGGCCCTAGAAGCCGCAATCAGGCAAGGTTTTAATGACTATGCCGGTTTGCTTGACCGGGCAGATATTTTGGATACACAACTAACCCAAACAAAGGCGGCGCTTGAAACGATTTTGTTTGAATATGAGCTAGGGCTTGTTGCGCAGTATGAGGTGGAGTATGCGCGCTTAGCCTCAATCAGAGCCGGGCATAACATAGAAATTCTAAACATGCAAAAGTGGATTCTGTCATTTAGGCTAGAAAATCCATCACTGCTGTAAGGTAAAATTTGCAATTTTACGAATAGGAGATATGACCATGAAAGAATACCCACAACTACCAGATTCGGAATTCGCGATTATGCAAATTATCTGGGGCGAGGAAGCACCTGTATCTAAAACCAGAGTTGCGGAAGCCATAGCACCAATGCGCGGATGGAAGCCACAGACGGTTTACACCTTACTAACCCGTTTACAGGTCAAAGGATTTTTATCCAGCCAAAAGCATGGCAAGGAAAGGTTCTACACCTCATTGGTTACGCGAAAGGATTATCTTAACCAAGAGACAGGACGGTTTATGTGTACTTTCCACGAAAACTCGCTAACAGGGCTGATGAACGCCATGTTTTCCGGCGCACCAAGCGAGGATGATTTGTCTGAATTAGAGCAATGGCTAAAGCAAAATCAATGAAAAACAACCCTGCCGAAAGGAAGTGAGCTTATGACAGATATTATGTTTCGGTTTTTGGAGCAGTCTTTGATAATGTCGGTTGCTATTTTGCTGGTGATGATATTGGAAAAAGCGCTTGGCGATAAAGTGCGCCCGGCCAAGCGGCATATGTGCTGCGTGATTATATTTATTGCATTGCTTATCCCGTTTCGTCCGGATGTTTTTAGCTTGCCAACCTCCGCGCCGGAAACTCAATGGGTAGCCACATCATATGCCAATGAGGTCAACCCCGGCCCTTGGCGTGGCATGGCATTCACCCAAACTCAGGAGTTAATGCAAAGTTGGAACCACTTCCGTACCGAGCCGGTGCCGGTTTTTAGCCGCGATGCGTCCTATTTGACATATCCCACTGAAAACAACATCGCAGCTTCAAATTACCCGTATTCCGCAATTGCCAATTCAGTGTTTGCGGTAATCGGTGCAATAACATCCAGCATCTCAATCCATCAACTGCTGTATGGTATATGGGTAGTGGGTGCTGTAATCTTTCTTGCTGTTTCCGTCATCAGGTATATGCGTTTTGTTACAGCACTAAAGCGCCACAGCCTGCACATCCAAGACGGCCCAGCATATGAAATCCTGTGCCGCACGCGGCGTTCGCTTGGTTTGCGCCGGAAAATCCGCCTGTGGAGCAACCCCACAGTCACTGTTCCGGTGATGTTTGGCCTGTTGCGTCCAACAATTATCCTGCCGGAATATGAAACACACATAGACGAAAACAAGCTGGATTTATTTATCCTGCACGAGGCTCTGCATATAAAGCGCTGGGATTTGGCAACAAAATTTCTATGTTTGTCAGCGCTGACTCTCCACTGGTTTAACCCACTTGCATACTGGCTTAACCGCCACGCGAACGAAGAATGCGAACGCGCTTGCGATGAGGCGGTAATAGCATATATGGGTACAGAAAACCGGCTCAACTACAGCCTTACATTACTGTTTGCCGCAAAGCAGAGTCATGGGTATAAAAAAGCAACAATGACTCTGGCCCTAACCAGCGACGGAAAAAAACTAAAAAACCGCCTTGTTAACATCATGAACAACGTAACCCCGAAGCGCTGGGTTTTATTCATCTGCACTGCACTGTTGCTTATGGTGGTCATGACCTTTAGCCTGGTAAGTTGCGGAAGAAGTGAAGCACAGCCTGACGAAGTCCCCATTTGGACACCGCCACCGGATGACCCCAACCCCTTTTATGGTCAGACGTTAACCTTAGCCGCGCCTTTTAGCCTGCAAGGGGATGGGCATGACCTGCGCGTGGTTAACGCGTACAGGCGGTACCGCCCCGGCGTATCAATTGAGACGGTAGACCTTGATGTAATCGCAGGCCGGGAGCAGATGAGCGTGCAACTCATGTCTGGCACGGCTCCACTCTTGATAAGCAGTATATTTGTGGACGTTTACAACCCCAGTGTTGCCAGGTTTTTTGCAGACTGGTTTCCCTTAATTAACGCCACCCCAAGTTTTGACCAGGATAAATACTTTATGAATGTCTTCCACGGATCGGCCATAAACGGCAGGCTCTATTCATTCCCTGTTGCATTTCAATTCCTTGCGACGACCGCCAATAACAACATCCCTGGTCTTGCCGAAGCACTTGAAGGGCTTGATGCGGTCTCTTTTGCGCAAATGATGGAATTTCGCCGCCAATTCCCCACAGAGGACCAGTTGTATTTTGAGCCTAGCTTTGATGTTGTTATTGGAGTAATGGAAAACATGCGTAGCTTTTTTAACATGGAAACACGCATGGTGGATTTTGATAACCAATACTTTGTCGATTTTCTTAACTATTCCCGCGATTTAACCAGCACTAACCAAGTTTCCGGCCAATTTTTGGGCCAATGGTTCTTCTCGGCGTGGCCGGGGCCGGACGAGGATGCGGCTTGGGGCCAGAGATACTACTTCCTTAATGTACACCCCGGTATGCTTCAATATTTTATGGATTTTGAAGAAGATTTAAATTTTTCTAGTGTGACGCCTCTGGTAAACCAACAAGGCGAAGTTTTTATCGAGACATGGGGATATGTGTTAAATGCCCAAGCCACACCTATCCAACGAGCTCTGGCCCTGGACTTCATGCAATTTATGACAAGTGAGGAAAACAGTGCCGTTGCAGGGAGGCCGCCGTATGGCTCTGTTAACAGGGATTTACAACGTATTGCGTTAGGTCAACTTCTTTCATTTTCTCTCAATCAGTTCAGAGGGTTTGGATGGAGGCCCACCGGTGGCGGCGCGCTTGAAAGTATAAGAGATCATTATTCCGCCATAGCCGACATGCCAATGACAACGGGCCGGATACCGCGGGCAATACAAACTATCATCAGCGACGCACTGGCGGATTTCCACTTTGGGCTGGTTACGGCAGAGCAAACCGCACAGGATTTGCAGAACCGAATTACCCTTTTTATGATGGAGATGGAGTAGTTGCCATGCACAAGCTTAAACTAAAAACCCGCAACGAGCTTGTTTTCCTGGCATTGGCCCTTCCCAGCATCATAGGGCTTATGACTTTCTTCTTGGTGCCGTTTATATACTCGCTATATCTTGCGATGTTGGATAACCCTATGGGGCGCAATTTTGTGGGGCTACATCATTTTCACGTTACCGTTAACAATACCGCGTTTGGGCTGGCAATGCGCAATACTTTGGTGTTTATCGCCATTTGCGTGCCATTTAACCTGATTATGCCGCTGGCTGTATCACTTGCGCTTAATAAATCACCGCGGCGCCAGATGTTTGGGCTGTTTTTCTTGCTTCCCCTTGTAGTGCCTTCCGGGTCTATGGTTTTCTTCTGGCGTGCCTTTTTTGGGCTTAACGGCGCTGTTAACGGGCTTTTTTTTAGCGGCGCGCCTGTCAACTGGCTTAACTCGGAATACTCGCTTGTGGTTATCCTTGTGATTTTCATGTGGAAGAACGCCGGGTTTAATATCGTGCTGTATCAGGCCGGTCTTAATCTTATCCCCCGCGATTATTACGAGTGCGCGGCTCTTGAAGGGGCGGGGCGGTGGCGGCAGTTCAGGTCTATTACCATGATATATCTCGCGCCCACGATTTTTATGGTGCTGTTAATGTCTATATTGGCTACTTTCCGTTCATTTAGGGAGATTTACCTGCTGGCTGGGGCACATCCGCATCAAAGCATCTATATGTTGCAACACTACATGAATAATATGTTTGCTTCTTTAAACTATCAGCGCCTTGCCGCCGCCGCTTATATTTTGGCGGGAGGGGTCGTGGTTGTTATGGTTATCGTGTTTTGGTTGCAGAAGCAGGTGGGTGCGTATGATATTTAAGGCTATTTTCTTGCGGGACAGGTATAAGGGTGCACTGCAATTTGCGACCATGGTTACTCTGGCGGTTGTGTTTCTCTACCCAATTTTTATTGTCTTCACAAATTCATTCATGGGCTTATTTGAGATTACAGCGCGCTTTACTCATCATGTGCGCCCGGGAAATGCCATTTTTGTGAACGGGAATTTCCACTTTGTGCGGCTTACACTAATCCCGGATTTTGTGTCACTTAGGCAATATGGGGTTTTGTTTTTCGGGCACCCCAGATATTTAGCGCGGTATTGGAACTCCATTGCTTTAGCGTTGCCTATTGTGCTGGGGCAGGCTGTAATTTCCGCACCGGCGGCTTATGCTTTTGAGATGAGCCGGCTTAGGCGCAAGGAAATTATCTACTTCATTTATATAGTAGTCATGCTTATGCCTTTGCAGGTGGCGCTTGTGCCCAATTTCCTTATGGCTGACCGTCTTGGGATTTTAGACTCGCGCCTTGCGATTATTTTACCGGGGATGGTTAATCCCTTTGGGGTGTTTATTATGCGGCAGTTTTTGCGTGGGCTACCAAGGGACTATGTAGAGGCGGCCCAAGCCGACGGGGCTGGGCACTTGAAAGCCCTTTGCTTTATAGTTGCGCCGCTGTTTAAGCCTGCTTTTGCCGCGCTTATGATGCTTAGCTTTGTGGAGAACTGGAACCTGGTGGAGCAACCGCGGATTTTCCTGCAGGCCGTGCAGGAGCCGCTTTCTGTGTACTTGGCGCAGATGGCTACGGCTAACCTGGATATGATTTTTGCGGCGTCACTTTTTTACCTGTTGCCTACTGTGCTAGTGTTTTTGTATGGGCAAGAGCATATGGTTGAAGGTATTCAGCTGTCGGGGATTAAATAACATGTTGCGCCATTGCGCGGGATGACGAGGGAGGACATATGACTCTAAATAAATCCATTATACGTAAACTGGCCGTACTGCTGGTGGGGGTGTTGATATTTTTGACGTTTTTCTCAAACACTCTATATTCGCTAAATATCCCAGGGGTAGTGGTGGGGCTACCTGCTACCGGCGTTGCCGCCAGGACTTTCCGGGCAGAGGGGTTTGTAGATTTCCCCTCCGGGGTGAGCTTACACACCGATAATGCCGGACGTATAAACTTCGCCGTAGGGCGTGGGGATGCCGTGTCCCCGGGTGATGTATTGTTCACACTGCACGAAGACCCGGAGTTGCTGTTGGAGCGGCTAATCGCGGAACAGGGGCGGCTTGAGCGTATATTGGTAAACCTGTCCCGCGCTACGTCGGATTTAGCTTTTGAAGAAAACCGGCTACTTAGGATGACCCAGGCTGATTTCCGTCCTACTACGCCATTGCCGCCGGATTTAACACGCTTTGATAACGAAGAGCGTCGGCTGGATACAGAAATCGAGCGGGCAGAAGAATCTTACGCCGTAAACAGGGCTTTATACGAAGCCGGGGCGGTACCCCGGGTCACGGTTACACAGGCGGCGGAAAGATTAGACGGCCTCCGCGTAAGCCTTCAAGTAAACAATGAGGATAGAGCGCGCGTAGTCCAAGAGCACGAACGGGCGGTAAACCAAGCCGAAGAAACCGACCGCTTGACACAGGAGCAACAGCAGCGCGCCTTTAACGAGGAGCAACAAGCCTCCCGCCACAGGATTGACGGCTTTCGCAATACAATTCTTTTGTTGGAAATGGACGAGCAATATGTGACAAACACCCTTGACCGGCTGTACGCCCAAGCCGAGGCTGGCGGGCTTACCACTGTTTACACACAGTATTATGGCGTTGTAAGGGAGATACCCGCAGGCCTGGAAAGCGGAGCCAATGTAGAACGTAACCGGCAGGTTATGCGTTTAGGCTTATTACAGGAAGACAGCTATACCGTAACCGTGCATTTCCCAGACAGCATTGGCCGTCCGCCCGACGGTGCAGATAGTACACGCTCGGTGAGAATAAACATACCGGGGCTGGACGAATACGGCCTGAGAGGGAGCATCCTGCGTACAAGCGCCGCATCTGGCCGCACCCTCGCGGAAGTACAATTTTCAACCACGGCAAACATCACCGGAGGCGAACGGGCTGTGGTCATTGTGGAACATTTTTCTGAAATCTCCGGTACGATGCTACCCAACTCTGCTATAAGGCGGGATTTGCAAGGTTATTATATCCTGCTTATAGAAGGGGAGCGCAATACACTCATGGGTTACAGCTTCTACGTAAGGCAACAAAGGATTCTCGTCGAAGAGCATGGCGACAGAAACAGCGCGATATGGGCCTTCCCGGAGATTGAGCTACCGGTTATTGTTTTCAGCGACAGGCCGGTTGAGGTCGGGAGACGGGTCAGGCTGGTGGGTGATGTGTAAAATATCCGTGTAGCGGATTTTTTTTCATACCAAACCGTTTTTTCACCGACGAAGGAGGCATGAATAAATCAATGAGGACTGCGTTTTCGCTAGCTGGCTTAGGCGTTTTGCTTGCGTCACTTATGTATATTTTCTGGGCCGGCGCCGTTGCCGGACGGCATATCCAGCCGGATGTTGTTGTGGTTATGCCTGTAATCAGTGAGTCCGGGCGCATGTTTACACAGGCTGGTGTAGAGAGCGCGACTCTGGATTTCGAAGGCCGCGCGGAGCTGGAGTACCTGTCTACCATGCTGGTTGAAACAGAAAACCGGGTAGCCCGTGCGCAGACAAGCATGGCTGGCTGTGACTATTTTCATATGGTTTTTATGCGTTTTTCAGAAGGCGGTCCATGGGTGGAATATAGCGAGCATGAAATAATAGTAAGCGAAAGCCTTGCATGGACATTGTTTGGTAGCCTTAATGTTGTGGGGTTACCCGTACGTATAGGCGAAAGGATATATATTATTTCGGGTGTAGCACAAGATATCGCGGAAGCCGCTACGGATGGCTTTGTGTGGCTCCCTCGCGGGGGGCTAACCGATAACGGTAATATCTTGTACCTGCGCCCGGACAGTTATAACCTCATCATTGCGCACCTATCCGCCGTAGATATGCTAACCGCCATGAATCGCCGCCCACAGGATTATACTATCACCGATTTAAACGCGTATGTAGACGGTATCACTTTGCGTGGGCAGGTTTTGTTTGCGTTTTCCGGCCTGATTGTGCTTTTTTTCGTCGGCAAGCTTACATATCACTTAGTATCACACCAAGCCAAAACAAAAATTGACTGGGTTATTGCGGCAGTGGCGGTAGCGGCAAGTGCTGGTGTTGCCATTTATATGCTACCTCATATCTCAATAGACATGTGGGTACCGGCCTTTACCGAAGGAGGTGCGGCCGGGTATATCAGGCTGATATTTAACGCCGGGTTGTTGGCACCCAGGCAGTATTTACCCGGCAATTTGGCTGTGCTGTATGATTTGAACTTAAGGGCCAATGTGGCTTTTGTGGTTGGGTTGGTTGGATTGATTGGGTGCGTATCCGTAAAAACATCCTAATTATGCAAAGATTATGCTCAGCGCATTAATTTAACAACCCAAATCCAATGACAACCGCCATGCCTATGCATACAAGCGCCATCAATATATATAGTAGAAATCCAAAAGGAACACGCTTTTTGGTCTTATTTTCAGGCAGTGTGCTAGGTACCGTTTGCCCGTTTTTCTTTGCCATGTAGTCGAAGATAATCTTTTCAGCTTCTGTCACAAAATCTAAAGGCATTTCTCCTGCTCGTACTCCCGGGTTTAGGATAAAGACCGCCTGGCTGTACCAGTTGGATGCGTTACCTTTTATAACAACTACTCGCTCGCTTGTTTGCATATCGTCTGCTCCTATCAGCCCATCTGGCAATATCACTTATGGAAATCATCGCCATAATCGCGAATGGATATACAGTGGCATTGTATCTGAAATGTTCTGCAAAAAGCCAAACGCCTTGGTTATATTACACTTAACGCAAAATTTATTTACATCACACATGTATTCACCTATTATGTAAAATAATGCTTATGTGAGATATCATTAGGAGGTAGTTTTATGCACACAGACAACCGTAAATTTATGCAATGCCCGTCTTTTAAAAATATAATGTTTGAAAGCGACCAGACAAAGGGTGTGGAGCCTCCACCGTTTTCCAAGCCCATAACGGGGGAAGTCACAACTTTGACACAATTTGACGATATACTTGCAACCCCGGACTATATGAAACTCCTGGAAACCCGCCGTAGCCTCAGGGATTATAGCGGCAAGCCTATGACCCAGTCCGAGTTGGCATTTATGTTATGGAGCGCACAGGGCGTAAAGTCATACCGGGGCCAAGTGGCTACATTTCGCACGGTACCTAGCGGCGGTGCCAGGCACCCGTTTGAGACATATATCGCAGTGCAGTATGTTGAAGGACTCGCGCCGGGGCTATACCGCTACTTACCGCTGGAAAACGTAGGCGGAAAAGCCGTGACCATCGAAAGGCTTGGTAACATAGACGATTATTCAAATAAAATCACCGCAATGCTGGCCGGTCAGGCATGGGCGGCCAAAGCGCCGGTAATCCTGTTTTACAGTTGCATCCCATACCGTGCCGAATGGCGCTATGACTCCGCCGCTCACCGGGTCGTATTAATAGACCTGGGCCATTTGGGGCAAAATGTAATGCTTTCGGCTGTAGCTCTGGGGCTTGGCAGTTGTTGTATGGCAGCTTATGACCAACGGCTTTGCGATGAAGCGCTCGGCCTTGACGGCCTTAACGAATATACGGTATATGCTGTTTCCGTTGGGGGCGAGGCCTAGCAAGTTAAATGAAGAACGGGCTCGTCCGATTATGAATTAATTTGCGCATAAGCCACCGGAAAGGGACAACACAAATGAGTAGCAATAACACATATCGGGGCAATGGCCCCAAGCGCGGCAAAGTAAAGAGGAGCCGTTTGCGTTCCTTTGTCAAATCGTTGGCAATATTATCTTTAATTGTCATCGCTTTGGCGGTGGGGGGAGCTGGCCTGTGGCGCCATACTGTAGTGCCCCCGGAGCAACCTCCCATATACGAGATATTTCCCGAGCATGCACAGCCTGTAAGGCCGCGTGAGCCCTATCGCGCGCCGGCCTTCATAGAAAACCCGGAGCCAGATCCGGCAGACGAAGATATCCTAGATGCCCTGCCGCCCTTTATCGAAACAGACTGGGAGCGTAGGCCGCGTTTCTTTACATTCTTAATATTCGGGCTGGATGAGGGCGCAAATACCGATACTATTATGGTGGCCGGCTTCGATGAAATAGCGGGGAATGGGTATGTTATCAGCATCCCCCGTGACACCCGTGTGGATGTGCAACGGCGTGTACGGAAGATTAACGCCGCGTATCCTGCCGGGCGTCTCCATGGCGGCGGTCACTCAGGCGGTGTGGAGCAGCTAAAGCGCGAAGTTCAGACCCTTATTGGCTTTAGGCCGGACTTTTATGTAATGCTGGAAATGGACGTAGTAGTCGATATTATAGACACCATCGGCGGTGTGGAGATAAACGTGCCCTTCCATATGCGTTATACTCAGGATACATGCCAAGACCTGTATATAGATATACCCGCCGGGGTTCAAGTACTTGACGGGGAAAGCGCGATGAATTTTGCCAGATTCCGCTATGCGGACCCCGGTTTTAGATCCGTCACGGATTTCACCCGTATGCGGCACCAGCAACAATTATTATCCACGCTGTTCAGGTCAATGATCAGGCCTGCCAATATACTGCTCATCCCTGACCTTGTACGCCTTGGGGATGAGATGCTTACAACCGATCTTGAGCTCCGTCATTTGGCTTGGTTTGGGCAACAGCTGGCACTTGCGACCAGCCCATACGCCTTGGAAACCTATACCCTGCCCATAAGAGGCAACACCGGGCGGGCTCCCTGGTACGAGTATCCAGACCCACAGGGTATACTGGAGCTGGTTAACCGTACCATTAACCCCTTTACTACAGATATAACCTTGGATATGCTGAGGATAGCACCGTGACAGATCGGCAATTTGAACAAAACACCCCCACTCCGGCAAGGATACACGAGTTAATTGCTCAGCTTAATGCCGCCTCCCGGGCTTATTACCAAGAAGACCGCGAGATAATGTCCGACTTGGAATATGACGCATTATATGACGAACTAACAAGGTTGGAAGCCGAAACAGGCATACAACTGGCCCAAAGCCCTGTGCGCAAAGTTGGTTATGAAATTGTGAGCGCCCTCGAAAAAGCCCAGCACGATATCCCTATGCTATCCTTGGACAAAACAAAGGATGTAAGTGCGTTGGTAGATTTTTTAGGCGGACATGAGGGTTTGCTACTATGGAAGCTGGATGGCCTTGCATTGGCTCTGCGGTATGAAAACGGGCAGCTTGTCCGGGCGCTTACCCGCGGCAACGGCCAAGTTGGGGAAGATGTGACACATAACGCAAGGGTGTTTGCCAATATCCCCTTGAGCGTGCCTCATAAAGGAAGTTTTTCCGTACGGGGTGAGGCAATAATCACATACGCGGATTTTGAGGCTATAAACGTGTCCATCAGCGCCTCCGGCGAACAGGAGTATAAAAACCCCCGCAATTTATGTAGCGGTACGGTACGTCAGCTTAACAGCGAGGTAGCGGCCGCACGGCGGGTGTTTTTTTATGCACTTGGATTAGGGGGAATCGATTTCCTTGCACCAGGTGCGGCAGGTAACGGCATCGATAAAAAATCCGCACAGTTAACATGGCTTACCGCCCAGGGTTTTGACGTTGTCGGGCATGAACATGTCACGGCTCAAACCGTAGCCGAAACAGTGGAAACATTTAAAGAGAAAATCCCCACGTTGCCCATAGCAACAGACGGGCTGGTGTTAACCCTTGACGACATTGCATATAGCAAGTCCCTTGGTGCAACGTCCAAGTTCCCACGTGACAGTCTGGCTTTTAAATGGGCAGACGAAATATCAGAGTCGACGCTGTTAGATATAGAATGGAACCCATCGCGCACCGGGCTGATTAACCCTGTAGCAATATTTGAGCCGGTAGAGATAGAAGGCTCTGTAGTAAGCCGCGC
>Ga0123355_10013378_pt1 | contig 12764 bp, 9 predicted proteins | sample TergutEmb28metaG_3_FD_89872 | JGI IMG/M metagenome (GOLD analysis project Ga0123355, IMG submission 89872) | Embiratermes neotenicus P1 segment gut microbial communities from Petit-Saut dam, French Guiana - Emb289 P1 | ecosystem: Host-associated > Arthropoda: Insects > Digestive system > Gut ...
ATCGTCAGATCTTTCAAGAAGTGTTGCATAAGCAAAGCTTTGGACGGATCCGAAGATGACATTCTATGGGAGGACGATGGTGAAGATAAAGATGATAGTGACTGGGTGACGGATAACGATTAAGTTATGAGTGATGACGGCGAGTCTGATGAATAATAAGTTATAAATATTATATAATATGTAATATTATAAATAATAAATAAAATAATAAATTATTGTATTTTATCGTTCTTACGACACGTACAGCAGCTCTATCATTTTTCCAAATTCCAGCTCACTACCGCGAATCTAATCCGCACGCGATTATAATCCGCATCTGATTTTTTAGCCCTCTGAAACTGTAAAAAGAGTGCGGATTAGATTCGAGAATATACGGTAGATATGGTGAACTGCTTGCCTCTATGATCCTAAGCAGTTGTCAAAATATTTACAGTTAGAATTACAGCACGTTATCTTCTTATATCTGGGAAAATTTTCACTAACTGTCCCTGAAAAAAATAAGATTCACTTTTGCGAAAATCTTGTACTTTTTACTTCTACAACAAAAGATTTCTCCTCGATATGTGGAGTTCATCTGCTGCCTCTGACTGTCTTAGCAGACGGACCGTTTCGACAGCATCTCATCCTTATCTGAGTAGAGAAATGAAACATCAAAACAACGTATATTTATGGACAAGCTAATGTAAATAATCGTAATATCACTTGAGTTAATATTTGTTGTTAGTGTGTAACAGCAACGCAGATTTTCTGTAAGATATCGGGTGCTCATTTTCATACTTTTTAATTGCTTCCTACTTTGCATCAATACTGTTTTTGTGATTATCAGGTTTTATTTAAGGCCTAAGCCTACCTGTCTCTACAGTACAATACAGTACAATACTGTAATGCAATCAGCTTTGTTAATTTTTAATTAGATAATATCCAAGCTTCTGTCATAAGGGTCACAATATAATCTTTATGTTCTCAGTCAGTAAATCAATCTTTTCTCTCGGCTTATACGTACAAATGAAACTCACGGTCAACCGAACTGGGTTTGTCTTTAACAACCAACTCAGGCACAACTACAAAACGTTCCCGAATTATGGAGGGGAATTGAACAGACATTTTCATTTTTCACTAGAAAGTTGACGACACTGTCGAGAGAAGAATATACATAATAAAAGAGGGCATAAATAAAGAGTGACAAGGTTTTTGTTCCTTACAGAAAAATGTATTGCAACTGCCGGGGTCTGTTTGAAGAAACTGTAGTATTTCTACAACAGTGCAGGTTACCTGAAAGTTGGAACGAATGCACAAGTAACAGTATTTACTGTTCGTGGATGATAGACAATTAGTGTTGGATCATTCAAGAAACAAATGTTGTACAAATTGGACTGCCATAAGATGGAGGCAACAGGCTCACCCAAAACGTTCGTACGTGTATCTACAGGACTTCGCCTCCTTTTAGAAGAACTTGTCCCACATTGGGGTATTTTCCCGTGCACTCCCAAGTATCTGAGAAGGATACATTCCATTCGGGTTTTTTAATACCAAAACCTTGTATTCATTTTCAATCTCTCCCACTCCCCATTTATCTCCTCTTGATTTGACAACCCTAATAATGTTTTTTGAACCGTAAGAATTACCAAACCCGTCGTTTCGCCATAAGCCTCACTCCTGTTTTACTGCTCTTTCTTAAGTCACACTATTCGGACTAATGCAAATAGAAATAAAGCGTCGACACGTTTGTCTGTTTTGCACATTATTTATTTAGCTGGCTTTTCACTTTTTCAGACTTTTTTTTTAAAGTAGTCACTATCCAGCCGACTCCTCGTGACATTTACCGCTGTGTTATTCTACCCATCGTTCTGGTTTGTCAGATGAAGCACGTAATAGGAACAAATTAACGGGAACATGGCGACATGCTTCGGCTTCTTGTCGTCTTTGCCACTCACAGTCTTCAAGTCTTCACACCGCTGCTTCTGTACACGAAGTTAGATGCAATTTTGAAAATATTTCTGTCAGAATTGGACAGGCGCCATACGCTGTTGTACCATCAGATTGGTAGGCCTTGGTGCAAGCGTGCGTGTGTTCTCAGTTGCACGTACTGGTGACACGGTGTGTGTTTAGAAGGCAGTTTTGTGCTACAGTAATCCCTCGGTCGTTCGGACTGTGTGGGCGGCGTGGTGGTCCGGATTACCCGAGGATCCGGATCACCGATGGGCAACCCCATGGATAAAATATCATCACCCAGAGCTGAAGCAGAACTCCTTAAAGTGGAAACTCTGTTCCTAACAACATATAATAATAATAATAATAATAATAATAATAATAACAATAAGTATTTTATCTTGCGGGCATATTATGGAGGTACAGTAATCCCTGTAGAAGCTTGGAGTGGCCCTGAGGGCACCAAAAGGTTGAGGCTCCCAGACTTCAAGACAAACGGCACGTGGTGGACCGTCTTCACCCCCAGGAAATACTCCTAGTACCGATTTCTGTTAGAGGCGGATAGTAATAATAATAATATACCCTGGGGATTCGGATTACTGAGGGACCACTGTACCTGTTTTTGCATTTTAAATGTCTGTAGCCAAATGCGACTACGACTTTTCTAGGCGGTGTACCTGCATAGTAATGATGTCAGCCTGTGACCTGTGTAGAATTAAACTCTCAAGTTTAATTCGTCTGGTTAGAATTACATCTGAAATTTCTTGAAGAAATCAGGACGGCATGAACCCCCGTATAATTATGTTACTTGCCTCACACACTCGGAATTGGACGTGCCATCGTCAAATTCTATGAAAGAGGAATTGTTGGTATGATTAACAAATCATTGTGTAAAGTCACCGGTGCTGTAACAAAAAGCACAGTTCTTGACTTGCGACAGAAATAATGTCAAATCTCAGTCGATACGGGCCCATTAGTGGTAGGACATGGTAGTTCATAGTACCACGTCTACACATGAGGAATTCGGCTGTGACATCATTTAACTTTGGTGAATTATTTATGCTTTAATTCCTATAGTTACCAGGCGATTCATGAATTAGGAACTACCAGTAGCCTCTCCGTAGATCTTCGCTTATGCTGTTGTACTTGTAGGCCAATTTTCTGAACGCTGTCTTTGCTGCTGCATATATTTTCATTCCGCTTGATACTCAGCTAGCCTGTAATACAGGGTCCGACAGAAAAAGCTGACGATATCTAAGTTACAATAAAATGAACAGTATACTGTCTTGTTACATGAATTTATTACTAAAATTATCGTTAACTTAGAGCATTTTAATTACTGTATTCACTTCCTGAATATAGTGTCTGTGAGGTGGCATCCCTTGTTGTCAGCACATTCCCACAAGCGTAGGACTTCTGACAAAAGCCTGACGCAATCGTTCGATGTTCTCAGGAGTTCTAAGTGAAGGCTGTCTTCCTGGACGTTTTCTTTTTGCGGCAGACGCTGTTTCTCTGCAGTTTCTCACCCACAACAGCACAGTATTGCGACTAGGGACACTGTCGTTCCGATGAATATTGAAGTGCCGACGAAATATCCGCGGAGTCACAACGACAGAATCGTTGTTTTAGAAATACGTCTCCACAGCGACAGCCCGATGCTCTACAGACCAGCCCTCCACGGCAACTGAAATGCTTTGAGTCTCGCTAGAAGGGCGCTCAAGGACAAATTCCCCACTCACAGCTGTGTTGCCAAATCGTCAGGTATTTCTGCCGGACTCTGTAGATACAGGCTAAATCTGTTTTGCAAAACTAATGCAGATATCGCACTCCACTGTCTCAAATTAATTTTACAATAGCCTATTTTCTTAAATATTCGACAGATAAAATTCCCGCGCGCGCGTGTTGTCTGTCGATAGGCCTGTTTTGAATGGTAAGATATTTTTGAGGAAAACTTTGAAGCCTAATTTGAGTTTCACGTAAAACACGGCTTATAAAGGACGATTATGTCTCAAACTGAAATTGTGCCGGCGATGCTTATGTGAACCTCCTGTAATAAATTTTGCCGAAACCGGTTCACTTCTTATAGATACAACACGCTGAAGGACTGACGGATACGATCTTCCTGTCCTACGTTTGTTCTGTGTACTTTGTGCGAAGAACGTATCAACTGGTAACATATGTGCTAGTCAAGAAAGTGACGGGTGTTCACACAGTTGTACCGGCTGAGCCGCCACTGATTACAGCCACCACGTACACGGAGTTGCTGGCTCCTTACACCAGTCCTTCCTGCACCCTTTATCCCCGTATATCTGTTTCAATTAACATTTCTATCAGCGGTGTATTCGCAACCCCGACTAAACACATCTGACACAACCCACAATAACCATCACAAATCCCATCACCAAATGTGTCTATTGACTTGGCCTAGCTCGCTTCCCACCCGTTCTGCAGCCAGCCACTCTATTACATTACGATCTACTGCACATCCGGGGGACTGTGATTGAAATCAATGGACAGTGGCTCCCGAGCTGACAGAGATTAATGAGGAGAGAATCCACCGAAGATCGCGTAGATTACGAGGAAAATTAACGTGTCAGTGGGGGGTAACTCATTCCTTTCCGACTAACATCATTGTCAAAACTTCACAAAGCTTTCTGAAATGTACTGTGGTATTGACTTTGGTAGTAGTTCTGAAGATGCTTGACTGCTTGAAACTAAGCACAGGGTACGCCAAAGCCTACAACTCTAATTGAGTTAAGTCGTGATTGTAAATTAAGTTTATCCCCGTGCACGTCACGAAGGCGTGTAAGGGAGTGGAGTTATAGTTCCATTCATTCTTAACCTCGGCACTGGTTGGGGAGTTAATGGTCAGGTTCAGGCCCCAACCGCTTTACTGCAGGGGAAAGATCCCTCGGTACTGTTTGAATAGGAGACTGGGTGGGCCTCAATGTCCGTCTGAACTCTCTGGAAAAGAGATGCATCAGGTGCCCTGCCGGGATTCGAGCCGTTGTTTGTCTGTTGCTCAGCCGCCAGCATAGTCACTATAGAGATTACTTTTCTCCAACTTCCAAAATGTGTTGAAATTTGCGGAAACTTTATGGGAAAGGTAAATTTGTTGAACTGTAATTATGAGTATGCTAGTGTACATTGAGTTCAGATCGCTCAGTATATGATTCGGCATCGTGCACACATTAATGAAGACGCGGGTCCAATAGCGGGCTGGACATTACTTGGCCGTCTTTGTTACCGCCATCTTACTAAAGATGTACTCCGTGGGCTTTACAATTTATTCGCAAGAAGCAGTTTCTCTACAGCAAAATTTAGTATTCAACAGCAAAAGAGATAAGAAAATTACATAACAGGTAACTATAATACGTGTATCCTCTTAAGCAAATAATGTCTTGGTGATCGTGTTGCAGAAGAACAAGATGGACAGAACATCTGCCACACGTGGGAAAACAAGCAGTATATGCAGCTGTTTGGACATAAGTCTGAAGGGAATACATTTCTACTGTTTATAAGAAATGGAAATAATTATGTATTAAAACTGATATTAAATACTTACAGTGGGGATTGTATGCGTTTCATTCAAGACAAGGAACGCTTTTGTGAATACGACAGTGAACCTGATTGTTCCATCAAATCCGGTGAGTTTCTTGACTAGCTCAACCATACAGAATTATTCTTCTCCGAGAAGTTTTGTTTCTCATATTCTTCCTATAAATTAGCAAGCCGTTGTTGACCCAATTATTAACCCCGATAGGACCTGACATGTCATTAAATCGTAAAATTTATTAAGATCTCGCTTAACTGGGATAATAAATTGAAGTTAACATGCCATTCTGATATGCCGTATTTGTTACTATTAATTACATGCTGATTATTATGACGTCGCCATCTTCGGTGTAAATAGCGATACTAGAGGTCGAACTGCTTGTGACTTGGCTTGCAATCTGAGGAGGTCACCCGTCAGCATGTTGATTGATGTTAGTCTCGTCCAGAGCGAGCAGAAGGAAACTGGCCTTAACGCGTTTGAGGACTGCCGCTACGTTCCCATTACTGTCAGTCAATCAAGCGTTTTAGCTCTCTTGGCTTGTCAGTTCCTGTGGTTCACCGCATGCTATGCAACATTGAAACCTTCTTTGTTCTATACACATGAGATTCCTTAGTGGGGAGTTTTAAGATTCATAAAAAGGAAGAAAAGAAAACACGAAATTGTACGTACCGGTACACCAAGCTAAATAATCTATAGACGTCAAAGGAATTCAAGATGATTTGCTGTATTATTTACAAGGAACAAACCTAGCAGAAACATGGTGTCATTACTGTGTACTCATGGTCAGGATTGTGGTCTGAGTGCCCTTTTTCTTCTTTCACTTTTACTAACTTTAAATGATGACAAAGAATTATTGGCTCGAAGACGGAAGTCAATATGGGGTTACGTAAGTCTATATTCTGGCTGTTCTTTTCATAGCAGCATCTGTGTACGTCATACAGACTCATTTTAAGTCGAAACCAAATTAACAAAGTGTGTTATTTACTAATACCGCCCCCTTGTTTTATAAGTAGGTTTTGAGTTAACACCTTTATGGAATCTTATGTTTATTGGACCGTGCATCATTGTAATAGTTGAAGAATAAAAGACGAACTTGATGTTACTTGTTATTTTATTTCACTTCTTATATACTCAACATGTTTCGGACATTAATATATCCATCATCAGGAGCTTGAGATAGCAAGTGACATCAAGTTGGTCTTTTATTCTTCAAACTTTATGGAATATCTACAGCCCAATCTCTACGTTGAATTTGTGTCTTTGGACTGCTATATGTGAGCCGTGCCACGTCACAGGCGGCTAGTTTCCTGCGCCTGACAGTGAAGGCCTGGTTTCAATCCCAGGCCATTGCATATCGGACTTTTGTTAGACAAAGTAATTCTGGGACAAGGGTTTCTCCTAGCCTTTCGATTTTCCTTTGTCGGTATAATTCCACAAATGCTTCACAGCCATAGTCATCTCACTGACGCTGTGTAATCATAGCAATTAATAGCGTAGTTTGAAAAATACACACCCAAGATACGAAGGGCTATCTATACTACAACGTTTAGAGTAAAATATTATAGACTCGTGTGAGGATCTTGGAAAGTCCTTTGTGTAATAACCAATTTCTGCTGGCTTAAAAGTTAGAACTGAATTTTTATTGGCAGAGATATTCTCATCTCTAATAATCAAGGCTAAATAATGTTGAATAAAACATTCATTAACAGAGTCTGTTCTGATTCAGACATTTATTTTGTGGCCATTTAATTATTAATTACGTACACAATTTATACTTTCTCATACATTGGTGTTCATCTTAAGCCCTTGTAGGATATTGCCATTTATTTTTGTGTCGCCTGTAGCCTCAAGGTCTAGTGTTGTATCGCCCTCACACTATCACTCGAGGCACGATGTAAGAAAGATTCGCTGTTTTCTACGTTGTGTTACCTTGTGTAGTTAACTTTCTTAGATGTCCAGTCTTCCTTCCTTGGAGCCTTAAAGAATTTGCCGAAGGATTCATGATTTCGGAACGAATGATAAATCGGAAAGGGCAAGACACGATTAGAATTAGAACAAAACCAAGAAGATGAAGCAGATATACGTACTTCATGGTCTGCGATGATAAAAATTGTATTCTATGAAGGAACTGTAAATACGGATTCAAATTTTACTCCTAATACAAGCAGTCATTCAAAGTGACGTACGTAAACAAGTTGCCTATTATCTCAACAAAGGTATATGACTAGTCTTTAACTATAAAGTGCCATTGCTGAAAGCTTTTGGGTTTTATTCCCAAAGAATATTGTTTTGAATTAGGCCGTGAACACATTATGGGACGATTTGTTAGAGCGGTTCAGTGACATGTTGTGTTACATCGAACAGCCCAGAATGGTACAAATAAATGTCATCATTTCCTCCGCTGATTTCAGACGGCGAGGTTGATTTTGTAATGGAATAACTCTGATTCAGGCAGTAATGGAGCTAGACATTTACTGTGCTGTGTTGGCGGAGACCCGTAACTTTTAAGACAGGGGTGCACACATTTTCTAAAAACGTAGGACCCACCTCAAAATTCTCGGCGCCAGAATTTTTACATGAAGGAATTTTACGCTGAAGACCCTCAACTGTTAGACACCACCGTGCAAAATTTAGTCTGCATGGCGGGTTGACGCCAGGAATTCGTGCACATCTGGTTTAAAAAGACAAACGCATTGAGAAAAGGAGAAGCAGGATTCTCTCAAGATTTCTTAATATGATACCCGATACAAGGTCAGTCATTCTGTAATACCACCACATTATGTTCCTTAAGCAGGATTCTCTCAAGATTTCTTAATATGATACCCGATACAAGGTCAGTCATTCTGTAATACCACTACATTATGTTCCTTAAGCAGGATTCTCTCAAGATTTCTTAATATGATACCCGATAAAATGTCAACCATTCTGTAATACCTCCACATTATATTCCTTAACCTTTAGGCACCATGCATCCTATTTATAGGATAGGCATTTCGCTACTCCACAGAGTACACTTTTTATATATTTAGTCAACAAATATATTTCATTTTTTTTAGACTTTCTCTCGCCATCTGCGTTTATTCCTCCACAAAATGTCTTGTATTTCCTAATGTTACTCTTCTTGATTCATAAAATATTAACATTTTACTTAAATGGTGTGCTAAACTGTAAATGTCCAGCTCCAGGGCCAAAGGGTTAAGCAGTCAACAGTACGTCATAAAATAATTTTTAAAATATTTACAATATTCGTATGTAATTCAAAACGTCGGTTTTCCTCCATTTATTTTACTCTTTTCATCTTTCCATGGGATTAAGAATATAAATTGCATGTATTTCAGTTCAGAAGGGTGTTTGGAGGCAGGAAGAATGACGTAAGCGGTATACTTTGTGTATTCCGATTCGGGTGTAACGATGAGCCTTGTGATTTATGTCGGCCATCTAGTAGACTTGTTTGTAGAGTAGTGAAATGTTTTGGGCTGCGCTGAAGGAGACATGGAATGCATGCAGAATTTTGGTTGGCGAAGTTCCATGGAAAACCGTCACTAGTAAGTGCGAGAAAGAGATTGGGCGGTAACTTAAGACGACGTAGAGTTAGGACCAAAAGGGTGCAATGGCGGGAGGCGGGAGCGCTGTCGACTCTTTTGATTGCACTGTACAACCATAGTCATAATCAAGGGGCTGTTTCGTTTGTCGGTTCTTTGGTTGGTGAGAATATTTGATTTGGTGGAAATAAAGTGACATCCAGACACTGTAGACTTGTTAACCATTTTGTAGGAGAGATTTTTAATTCGGTTGTCTATGTTACTAGAGCTAGGGGGTAATTTGGTTGGTTATTTTGACTTAAATTATTATGAAAAATACCCTATAGTTTGTGGCAGATATGAATTTTTATTTTTAAATTGGTCTGTACATATATGTGGCATCTCCCTCAGGAACGTGAAATTATCCAGTAGCAGTAAGGCACTCGAATGTAGAATTTAGTGGAGAAATTTTCAAGCCGTTTCTAAGTTAAGTGGAGGGGAGGAGGGATATTAAATGTAGAAACACATCAGTGTCTCGGAAGTGTGCATATTCTCGGCTCATGAATAAATTAGCAAACGCATAATTCTGCATGCATGGACACTTTTTTTGTCATTACAACTGTGCAGTGTTAATGAGCAACGTGGCCAAGGCCTGACATATGTCTGCATATTTGAATAACCATACAAGGCAGTCCTCAAAATGATGGCCAACAGCTGCAGGCTTTTCTCGGGTAAATTATTCATAATCTTTTTGCAACTTACGGTACATAAGCCTATATGCTAAGGTCGTATTAACGAAGCAATTTTTCCCCCTTTCTTTTCCGTTTCTTTCAGTATGAATGGAAAATTCTTGCCTGCGTTTGTAGCCAGTTATTCATTTAAACATTCTCTTTAAGTCTGTGCCTTCTAATTATACTTAGAAAAAAACAAATTAATGACAAAAGCAATTACAAGTGTTCTTTCTACGATGCCAAATAGTCACAAAGGATATTGAACTTTGTATTTTAAAGCAACTGTTTGATTCGTGGTTAACAGATATTTCGTAAATCAATATCTTGCTGATACGTGTAATTTAAAAACTAACAGTCATCATTTGAGGCATAACACAAAATTAATAGGATATACGTAATTCCACTTATCAATACGTCACACAACTTATGTTTTTCGGAGCAGAGCGCAGGACGATGAAGTTTTCTACAGTTACACAAAACGATTTTGAGGAAGGCCGACCTATTTTTTCCGCAGTTTTTCTAAACTGTTGAAGTAGAGGCTGCAGAAACACTTGTTATAGCATACACGAATGATTAAAAACGTAGATCACTGTAGTTCCAGACTTCCAATATCTTCATATGTAGTAGAATTGAGATATGTTTCGAATCAAATTACAGTGGTATTCGTATTACTGATATTGAATTTAGGACTCGAAAGCAGGGCAACTAAACTATTTAGAACATCCTAAAATTTGTGTGTTTACATTCACGCAGTGTTACTGTGTAAAATTTCAGTAGTTAAATGCTTTTGTGCATGAAGTAAATACAAAGTAGGCTAACATTATTTTTCATATTAGTAACGCGCCGAACCAAGACAAGGTTTGACGAAGTGATGGTATTGATAATATAGCTGTGAGATGTCCTGAACAAGACAGAGTGAAACCAAACAAGTTTAGGACGAGAAAAATTTAAATTACTGTAAATTTTACTAATTAGTTGTACACAATTTGATGTTTTGTATGTTTATCCTTATTTATTTTATCTCGCCTTCATATTGAAATAAATAATGTCATTTCTCCTGACAAATTCTCCCTCATTCGCATTTCATCATTTATATTTCACGTTTTCTTTTGAAAGCAACAAAACTTGGGGAAAAAAATTCCTACTCAATTACGTAAGGGAGCACACTGTCAGTATTTCTGGCATGAGGTATTACAGTTATATCTCGCACATATGTGTACGTAGGCCTACTGATGTAGGCATTTGGGTGCCTTTACACAACAGAAACCATTTTCTTCATGTATTTATTTATACTAATTTTCCGGTTCTCACAGAAAATTTAAAGTTTACGAAAACAATTCCACCTAGAACATACCGAATTTATTTCCCTAATAAAAAAATTTCCGAAGTTCATTTTCGTAAATATTTACTTTTTAAATGAAGTTACCATTTACATTTTTTATATACTTCATACTGAAAAAGGCAATGCAATACGGCCATATGATGGCAATAGTTTCTCTTGAGTGATTTAACGAAACTACACACGACACTTGATGTGGGCTCCTAGTTTCGGGAATTCATACGTAGGCTTCATGTGCACAATGCGCGCGAGGACCTCAACGTTTTCCAGATGGTAATAAAATCCACGTAATATTTAGTAGCACCATCGAAACAGTTATCAAAAATCCATCTCCTCAGTGCACAGTATCACTTCAAAAACCGAACAAGCAATACGATCATCTGTACGATCAGCTTTTGAACGTGTGCAACTGACTTTTTCCCTGTGCCGTGAGACGTTGTACGTGTGGAAACAAGAGCGGTGTTCACAGTAGTAATCTTGTCCTTCTCTCAGTTCCTGGAATGTGGCTAGGAGGAACGAGATGAGATTGACGTGGCATTTTCAAACACCATAACTCGTCGGTTTCCGTCTCATACAGTCACGCACTTTCAAAAACAAACAGTGGATGTGCCGACAAAAGGTGAAGAAATGTACTGTACAACAGGAGCAGAGCGTTAACCGACAGATGATGTGGGGTTGTAATGGACTAAAACCATTCTGGCATTAAATGGTGGCTTTTTGGTTAGACTTCTGATGTCTTTTGCTTCGTATAGGAAGTTTTCGTTTAATGGTCTGGAAGAGTAAGCAGAAAAGGCTTGGCCTTTCAAAATAATTAAGATGTCGTGTTGATTGTGCGGACTATGACAGTGGGGTGCTCTTCGGAAGGTACGTTGTCTATGTGTTATAACAAACTATGGACCCGTATAGGTATAATACCTGTATATTGGAAAAGAGTAAAATATGTAACGAAAAACTGGCTGGTTGAAGAATAAGAGACCAACTTGATGCCACAATTTATTAAGTTTTATTTCACTTCTTCTACGCTCAACATGTTTCGGACATTAATACATCCATCATCAGGAGCCTGCGACTTTTCTATTGTATCACCACGTTGGTTGTGTGTTCTTGTTTCGATGTGTTTTGGAGTTTTTGTGTGGCTGGGTTGGGGTGGTATCCGTGTAGCACGCTGAAGCACAACTTCAGCCTGCTACACGGATACCACCCCAACCCAGCCACACAAAAACTCCAACATACATCGAAACAAGAACACACGACCAACGTGGTGATACAATAGAAAAGTCGAAGGCTCCTGATGATGGATGTATTAATGTCCGAAACATGTTGAGCGTAGAAGAAGTGAAATAAAACTCTGTAAATTGTGACATCAAGTAGGTCTCTTATTCTTCAACTATCACAATGATGTACGGTCCAATATACATAAGATTTACTGGCCAATTATTAAAAGCAGTGAACGTTTCTATACACATCGTGTAGGTTTTGTAATTCAGTAGCTTCCACACTTTGGACCTTCTAAGTTCGAATTCTCCACGAAATTAATTGTGGTGTACTGCCAATGGAACAGAATGATAAAGGTATTTCCCTAACTGGTGGGGGGGGGGGGGGGGGGGGGCGGGGGGGGGGGGGGAAAGCAAAAAAAAAAGAGAAGGAGAGAATAATTTTTTTCTTTTGGTTTTTTTTTCTGCTTTCTG
>Ga0123355_10013379_pt1 | contig 12763 bp, 5 predicted proteins | sample TergutEmb28metaG_3_FD_89872 | JGI IMG/M metagenome (GOLD analysis project Ga0123355, IMG submission 89872) | Embiratermes neotenicus P1 segment gut microbial communities from Petit-Saut dam, French Guiana - Emb289 P1 | ecosystem: Host-associated > Arthropoda: Insects > Digestive system > Gut ...
ATATAAAAGTTGGAATTCTTTAAAGACTTTTCTCCCAACCATCCAAAAGACCGATATGGGGACTTTAAATGCATAAAATAAAAATAAAAAAAATAGCAAAAAAAAAAAAAAAACTATTAGCTTCATCGGGTCCGTCCGTCCGTCCACATGGGAACTCGGCTACCAATGGAAGGATTTTTATGAAACTTGATATTTAAGTATTTTTCAAAAACCTGTCGAAGAAATTCAAGTTTCATTGTACTATGACGGGTGCTTCCCGTGAAGATGTACGTACATTTATGATAATATCTCGCTTATTTCTTCTCAGATCAAGAAATGTTTCAGGCAAAAGTTGTAGAGAAAATCAAAACACACATATTATTTTCAATAATTTTTTCCCCCTAAAATCGTGTCCTTTATGAGATGATGTGGAAAAATATGGTACAGCCAGACAGGACACAGATGACAATGTAACACGGCGCATGTGCTTTGCATGCTAGATTACTACGGCTACAGACACCCACTCACAATATGTAACACTTAATGCTTTTCTAGAGCAACAATGGTTATGCGAACGCTCCACAATGCTACGTCATAAACACTGCCTGTCCTGTTTCTCTTGGGGGTGGGGGTGGGGAGTTCATAGTAACTTCATATTGGCATTCAGAGGACCGTGCATCGCGATATATTCTTATAATAAGAGCCAACGAGATGCACTATTTCTCAAATTTATTTGATAAATTCCTCTACATGTTTCGGAGGTCCATCATCAGGAGTATCTCAACACTGTATACACGTAATAGGAATTTGTCACGCCAACAGAACTAGCATGACGAACACCTTTTACGTGTATACAGTGTTGAGATACTCCTGATGATGGACAGTAGATCTGTCCGAAACATGTAGAGCACGTTATCAAATAAATTTGAGAAATAGTGCATCTCGTTGACTCTTATTATAAGAATAACTTCATATTGTACATAGATAAGTGAGGACATAAAGTTTCAAGATCATTACCTAGAGCGCTCCAGACGGACAGTTGCACCCTAAAGGCTACATGTTGAAGTTTTTAAGGTAGGACTATAAGAACAATACGAAAAGTAACTGGCGTCGACGTAAACTTGGGCAACATTTCCTCATAAATGTTGTCAAATAACGTTTCTTTTACATTCGCAAACCAGTAAACGGATATTAGCGGTTCTCATTGCAGTTAGTGTTAATCTGAATCTAGAAAAAAGGACGAAGAGAGAAATCTGTTCCCCCTTGAGGGTTGTTTAACCGTACATCTTCATCATGAAATAATGTGGAATGCCAACTTGACGCAACAAGGTAATTTTATTAATATATTCTTAGCTCGACATGTTTCGGGTACACTACATACGCCCATAATCAGGAGCATTAGATGTTGTGTTGCAGCATATGGTTTTCTGCACCGAGTTTTTGGATGGGTGGTGGTCTTGAGAGCCACTGCGTGGATCGTGTGTACGGTGCGGATGGTGCGGATGGTGCGGTGCAGAAAACCATACGCTGCAACACAATATCTAATGCTCCTGATGATGGGCGTTATGTACCCGAAACATGTCGACCTAAGAATATATTAATAAAATTAACTTGTATCAAGTTGGCATTCCACATTATTTCATTTCTGATCCCCCGTTTGTTTAGTCCGTACACTATACACTGTACTAACTGAGCTGTCCTGGTGTTGAGGTAATGGAGACCAACAAAATAGTTTCCCACAACATGAACATTATGTGGTCGTAATTCTTAACAAGCCTACGTAACTAGGATCCATTTAGACTCATTAAATAACAATTATGCAACATTTGAGGGGCAGGTACTTTACACAAACATTTAAATGGGAGATGTTACAACCCTTCAGAGCGGAAATGGAATAAGGTGACAGGGGAAGGGTTCTTAATTGTTGTCGGAAGTACGTCCCGAGATTACGGAAGTAAAATTCTGCCAGATGGGACACAACGAGGACAATACTGTGTCGTATGACAGTGTCGCGTGACGACTGTCATCCAGGATCCACACGCTGAATGTCTTCCGGGTCCACGAGAGAAGGTTTTTACCCACTACAGCTGTACGCACTCATCGCAAAGTGGCTTACTTCCCACACTACTTGTGACAAAACTGCTTCTTACCGGAGCAGGTTGTACGTATCACATTTATAACTATTCGTACATAAAGGATAAATTCACACTCTGTATCATCAATTTGCTCTAATTTGATGATGTTACTTTCACTCTAGTATTAGTCGTAGGAATTTTAGGTGCGTTCGCCATACTGCGAAAAACGACTATTAGCTTTGTCATGTCTGCACGGAACAACCCGCCTCCCAATGGACGGACTGTCATGAAATTTGATGTTTTAGTATTTTTCGAAAATCCGTAATGAAAATTCAAGTTTCATTAACATACGACAGGAACAACGGGCATTTTACATAAAGACCTACCTACATTTACGACAATGTCTCGGTGAGTTCTTCTTAGAATGAGAAATGTTTCAGCTAAAATTCTAGAGAAAATCAAAACACGTTTCATGTTTAATAATTTTTTTTTTCGAAAATTGTGCCATTTAGGAGACAATACGGAAAAATATGGTACAGCCAGACAGAATAAATATGACAAATAATACGAAGCCGGGAAGATGCGATTTGCATGCCGGATAACTAAAGTAATACACACTAAGAATATGTCATGACTGTTGCTTTCGCATGACAACAATGGCTACGCGAACGCACCTCAACCTTACGTTGTACCTACACTGCCTGTCTCATTGACTTAAGCAGTATACGTAGCAGGCGTGAAACAGATGACTAATGTTGACGTTTTGCTGACCGTGCATCTCAGTACATCCTAGTAATTAACCAACTTGATGCACAAAATCTTTTTCTGTAACAAGTTTATTATATGCCTCTACATGTTTCGAGCACAATGTGCTCATCATCAGGAGGTCAAATTTGTATTGGACAGCATCCGGTATCATCACACCTGTATGTGGCCGTCCCGTGCACAGATTGGGAGAAGAGTCTTCTCTCAACCTGTGCACCGGACGGCCACCTACAAGTGTGATGATACCAGATGCTGTATAATAATACAATTTTGACCTTCTGATGATGAGCACATAGCACTCGAAACATGTAGAGGTATATAATAAACTTATTATAAAACAAGATTTTGTGCATCAAGTTGGTTAATTACTAGGACTGAGATGACCAATGCTTACACACAATGATGAAGGAAACACGAAGAAAAGAGAACACATCAGAAAATTATATTAAAATTGATCTTTATGAAAGCGGGCACGAGGATATGGACTAGAGTTGAATGACTGAAGACAAAATTCAGTGACGGACGCGTGTCTTTCGTGTGTTTATTGTACATAGTGTGTGTTACGACATACACTAAATACCTTACCAATTTGGGACAAATGCATAATTTTTCTAACGATGATTTTATATCTATGTGGATTAAACTTGTATACCGTCCAGTGGGATTGGCTATGACGTGTGAAGAGTGTAAAGAGTAATAACAAACTCACGTAACGTTTCTGCCTCGGCATCTGTCCACAGGAAACCCGAAAACCCTCAATTAGTTTAGACGGTCTCCAGGCCGATTATCGAATCCAGCCCATCGAGCCCTTTCTATCCAGTACCTGAACTAAATGAGAACGAACAGAATGAGACCATGGGACATTCGTAATACTGATTCAGTCGGCCCGTATAATATACAAGTCGTTATGATATATTAAATATATTAGGAATACATTAAATAACTGATGCATGAGAAATTCACTCTAAATCTGTGACTAAATATAATCCCGTTGCCAAAACGCATATCACAAATTTATTTTATGCTTACTGATAGTGACAGAAAAATAATGCAAACCTAATTAAAATAACCATGAAATTCCTTTCGATTACGTGATCACCTGCCTGAATTCGATCTTGTTAATACTAACCATATTGTACTCTTTCTACCACAGATTCATTATCTATCACTGAATTTGGGTGCCAATTACGTTTACTAAATACTACACAAAACAAAATAATCCAGCATACGCCTGCTATTTCAGAACTGGAAAATAATTCCTAATTTACTCGTAATACTGTGCTACCTGTCACGAAACTTACCTTTGTGAGATACCAAGCCGTGCAGGAGCTCTAGTGCCGCAGACGTCTAGCGGTGAATGGCGGAACTATTCAGAGTATCTGGCCATAACATGTCCAATCAACGTGGCGTGCAAAACATGGTTACCCTACTCTACTTGTGGGAGATTGGTGGTGATAGGAATGTGAAATTTAGCAACTTACCTCCATATTAGTCACCGACGATATTCACTTGCCCGCTCACTATGGGTCCCGTATTGATCACCAATTTCCACTATCATTAACGTCTTTCCACACTGTCTTTAGTACTTCAAATGCACATTTTCTGTCAGGCCTTACGTATATTTCAATACATACCGGTATATATATTTTAAATTTGGCCTATAAGGGAGGGATAAGCAGGAGATTAGTGGAAGTTACGCGTACGAGGAGCTTTGTGCCTGGTGTTACGAGTCACATCCAATGAAATGGACTTGAAAATCAACAAAGAAGGAAAAATGACGAATTTCTACGAAAATCAAGAATGAGAGCGAAGGGACACGCGACAAAACAAAGTTTCTGTCAGTTAAAGTAGCACTCAAACAATAACGTCCACTGATTACAGTTATGTTTCTTTGAATCGTAAATTTGCTGTCATGAAAATGAGACCTCAACACGTGACTATCTTTCAAACGTTATCTTGTGTATCATGCCTTCGAGTGTTGGTATTTGGCAGCCCTGACCAATCACGGAAGGAGGCGTTTTAAGATCGAGAATAATGTTACATTTACATGACTATTTTCATTAAAGTACATTGCTCTGGATACCAGGTAACACCAGTTGGTGGTATTCATGATGAATGTTCATACTAAGACATGTCTAAGATGAGCAATAAGAGGGGAGGAGCGAACAGTGAATGCAAAACATTTCTTGACCGATTGGGATAGCCGAGCTTAGCATCTGTAGGACTGCTCCAAGGAGGCGCTATTCATATATACCAGTATGTTTTTTTTTAATATATTAATTACTACAGCCCACGATGCCCCATTATACCCGACTTTTGCTGTCCACAAACTTCACGTAAACACGAAACTTGATTACCAATACTTCACTGACAGCGCACGATTTCGTAGGCCGGTAACACAAAGCATTACACAGTTTGGTTAAACATCAAGATGTTTTCACGTAAACTATCATCTGCATGAAAAAGCTATCATTAATCGTGACAGGCACGTGTCCACAACACTACCAAAGCACGGTCCCGCACCAATCTGTCGGTTTTTTCTTCACCACACATCACACCCAACACATATCTCCATCTTCGTAACAGTGTTAACTGGCGATTATTACTCTGAATCGATAATCGATCAAGCGAAATCGAGTGCTTATCAGGCTAGGCAACATGACAGTCAGGAAATATTTCGTTCAGTCCTTCGAGATATGACACAGCATATGCAACAGTTTAAGTTCGGGGGTACCACAACGGGAGGTAAAAATGAAATGAATCATTTCTTCCATCAGGAGGTTACTGACAACGTAAGACACATACACTAAAGCAAGTATAAAATTTTGAACCATGTGAATGATTCACAACGTGCCATTCAGGTCGTTTAGTTCTAAATCAGTCTCTATATTCCAGAAAGGATTAGGTAGTTCGTACGTGCAGACCAGTTTTTATTAACGTTGCCTCTTCAGCTGTAGTGGAGATACACCTGATTTTTATCAAGGTTTGGACTTCCATCGTCTTTGCTCAGTTCTTCGGCGGCATAGTAATCTACCTTCAAGTGGGTAGTGACTGATTCCTTCACAGTCCTTCCCACGATTCTTTATCTCACTCAATGCTATAGAACTGAACTTCAAATAACGCAGTTAAAGGGTCTAAGAATCATAATGTTTTCGTATGTATTGTGTATCGTACTCGATATTCATGCGAAGTGCAAAATGCCTCACTCTCGATATAGCCAAAATTCAACACATCCCTAACACAGGCACTAAACGGCAGTGAGTGGTCAGCTTCATGCGTCGCTACCCATTAAATCAGAGGCTGGGTATGTGTGGCAAGACCGGCCCGAAATTGGTGACAAACAGAGAGGTTTTGTCATCACCGGGAATCGAACGTCCGTCTTCCAGCCAAGAGCCAGTCTCTCCTACACAATCGGGAATGTGGCTGTACCCATTTGACTAATATGAGGAATAAGTCCCGAAATGTAGGTAGGTCTTCTGCTACTATGAATCAGCAGTGGACAGACAGACACAATACATCCAGGTGTCTGAGGCAGGATGCAGGCTGGGGAACAGGAGGGGGGAACAACCTGGTGTGGGGACAGGTGTGTTACTGTGACTACCAACAATCCAACAATAATCGGTCCATTGACATCGCCGTTTTGAGTCACGTCAACATTACATTCTATCGGCATTTATCTTACGGCATAAAGGACAGTAGTATAATTTTGGGGGAAAAATTACGCGGAGTCTATGGCAGTCAGATCACTTATGAGACATTTTAGCGAACTTATCACTCATTTCGTCATCATAGGGTCCTTGCAAAATTAATCTCATCTATTCACTACTTCAGTCTTCACAAGACATTCGGTTTAGATGCTGGGATCGATTCTCTACCAATGACCGATTATCCGAGAATTTCACACTTTCCTGTTGACCCTCGGATTAAAATATGGGACAGAATGTGAAATGAATGCCTACCAATTCATGATTTCCAGTCATTCTTCAGGTCGACACTGTACAGCCTAACCTATACAGTTAATCTATTGTTTATTTAACGATGCTGTCAGTAGCCCAAATTATGTGTGGCGTCGATCTACCCAGTTGAGGAAATGTTATTCAGAACTACAAAAACATAAAAATATCAACAGGCATTCACTTACAACGGGGACTATTTCGTGAATTCAGATGTTGGCAGCGGAAATGTAGTGAAAATACAGCTCAGTGCCTATTGGGAAGTAATCTTTATTTACCGTCAGATTTACTGGTACAGCATCGTTAAGAAGTACATTATTTACCACTCCAGTGTTTTTCAGGGTCACACCGTTCACACCTGGGAAAATTACTTAACTGGGGAGAGAACAGTATGATGATAACTGCGAAATATGTAAGGCCAGCGACTTTCCTCTTCATCAGAACATCCAGAGGGTCTCTGGGGTGCACCCAGCCTCCCAATCAATGGTTACCGGGACGTAGGTCTGACCACTCACCTCCATCCAATAGAGGTTAAGAACGAAGGGAGCTGTGCCTCTACTCCCCCATATGTCCTCATGGGGCGGATCGCGACAACTTTACTTTGTTGTGTGTATATAACGTAACGCCACAAATATGAAGCAAGAGTCCCAACTACGCAACCTTGAAGTTTGGTTAACGGCCATGTAATATTCGTAATAAATTTCACGATAAGCATCCAACTGATATCATTCAAGGGCTATGGTTTTGTGATTTTGTTTCGAGGGTTCATTTTCTCCAACCCTTATTATAAAAGACAAAACACGTTGAATCTATGCTAGAATTTGTTCATTTAAGGTAAGTGCACATAACCCGTCACGTCGCCCGAAGATGTGGCCATATTTTGTTTAGAGTGTCAGCAGTAGTATGTTCTGGGAAACGGCATTACTGATCTAGTGACGCTCTGTGGACAGGCCGTAACATGGTCGAAAACAACAAGCATCTAAACTACCGCACGCCGTGGATTGTAATGTCATTCAGTACTCATCACACACGTCACGTTACGTATCAGCAAACTGCATATTGTCTGTAATTTGCCATGCTGTAATTAGTCTTCGTGTAATTTATCTGGTTTATTGATTATTTTTTAATATACCAACTGCGGTGTTGAAGCTATAACCACTGCAGTTCAGCAACTTTGGGTTTCACCTACGATTCGAACATGCCTTGTGTTTCTTGCGTCGATCATCAGTACGTAGCTATGTCCCGTGCAGATAGAAATGAAGCCCGGATGACTTACAAAACACGCTTTCCGTGATCCAACAACGAACAATCGGCATTCTTTAGTTGTATTGATTCATAACTCACATTTTATAAAATATTTATTTCCGTTCTTATATATCTTTATAAAACGAGGCTCAGTGGTGAAACTGCGTACACCGAAACTGACAATTTCGTCGGCTGACATTTTTTCAGTTTTCAATTTTTAATGGGTGGGGACTAATATTTTCTGAACTGCTGGACTCTTTTCCTCTCAATAACATAAGAATTGGTTTACAAAGAATACGTTTTATTTTCCCAAAAACACGTTTAACAATGCGTAAAGAATTGGTGGAAAACTTCAATTATCTAAAAAATTATGAATTTGGTATAAAAATAGTTGAGAAAATTACTTTACAGGTAATTCTATGATAATTTTACTTACGACCTTTGTTACTGAATCACAAAATCTTACAGAACAAGTAACCTGAACACTTTTTTGTTAAATGTAACTAACGTGTTACACAGGCATACAACAATTTGACATGGAAACAAACATTCAATTGACTTACACAAACTAATTTCAACTACATATATATATCTGCATACTGTAAACATGTTTACTAACAACTATCAACTATAGGAATGTTTTTCTTAATTTCAGTCACCTATGGTGTTGGAAGAACATAAAAATGAGCTATACACAGTGCATGTGCCATAATGGTGTGTAAAACCTACCACATGAGTTGAAACACATAGAATATAATATATATCCATTCTAAATGGAAATACTCTAAACACACTAATTGTAACAGAATAAATAGAAAAAGAAGGACTAGATAACTGATCTCCATTAGACAACTGGAAATAGTTAAGACAATTAAACCTTGGAATACAACAAACTTCAGTTATATGAAATGTATAATTTAAATATACCTGCTAATAACTTTTAAGTAAACTATACACACTTGAAAATTTACAACACTGGTATATTACTTATAACTTATCTATTACTATTCGTGGTTTCCATTCATTAGGATTTTTTTTACACTTTTATTAATCACAGAATATCTTATTTACTTTTATTGTTTCCTTTTCAGCCAAAGTTTGAATAATGACACATGGAACTCTCCACATGTATTCAGCCTGTGAGATCAATGGGTAACGGTTATATTCAGAACATATATCTCTATGATTAGGGATGACAATCAATGCATATTAACAATTAAATAAATCTGCAAAAAGGCCTAGAAAATTCAGGTTTATAATATACGCCAAATGATTAAAATATTACGGATCAACATTCAGATCATTAATAAAAAACTGCCGGTAAGGCTGCCCCGTTAAATGCTAAGCAGGCACAGAGAGTAGGCGGAGGTATAACTTTAACCATATTCAACCTTGGGGCTACAAAGGCGAAGGCTGGACACTGCCACGTCATGGCAGCTTTACCCCCGGGGGAAAAGACCCGGTACTCATTGTACAGAAGGCCGGGTGAGCCTCGGGGCCGGTCTGGATGGGTCCGGAAGATCTCGCCCCCACCGGGGTGTTATCCCCGGACGGTCCAGCCCGTAGCGAATAGCTATACCAACTACGCTATTCAGGCTGCCATAAAAATTTCTGGCGCTCGCCTTTCGTCCCACACCAATTATTTGCGAAACCTTTTTCAAAGTGCAAACTTAACACTCATTAGCATCCCTGTAAAGTTTCTGTATAAAAAATGAGACCAAGATGCTTAATAAAACTATCGACTGACTTGTGCAGTCCTGTGCCTTGATATCTACATCCCAGACACGAGCAAGAATATCTGTGCACTGACGCCCCCGTCCCCAAGTATACGAGCGATTTAATTAAAAACGTATTTTAATTTCAAATGTTAACAGACAAGAATGTTAAATCGTCCTTTTAGATTTACTGATTTCAGTGTGAGTGACCAAGACTGATGGTTTTCTCTGTACTTTAAATGTCTTCCTCTAAATAGCTTATACAATTTCATGTACAATTAGTCTACTAGAACCACTTAAATCACATACCTGATCATTACATATGTGCTGGGGAAAACAAGGTCCGTATATGTACCGTCAATCCAGCAGCTCAGGATACAATCTGACTGCAGGCTTTTATGAATCAGTGTCTAGCATATATATACGGAATTTTCTGACTGACCATTTTCCAACGAAAGTCCTGTACCATGTACTTCCACTTTAGACTGAATTTCGCTTGACTTTCTTCTTACTGGAACTTCCAATTCACTTCAATTATTATATAAAGAGGATGTTATGAACCACCGATAAACTTCTGACATACGTGCACGGAAAAAACGCACACTATTTTCCTCTCCAAATCCTCCAGAAAAAATGACTTGAACATAAAATTTTGTAAGGTGTTTTACTACAAACCAGCACCTAAAATGCCATTAACTACATGAATTAAATTTTCTTCCACAATAACGAAAAAAATTTAAGAAAAACTGCAATCGGCCTACACAGACAACTGTCTAACATTCAAGAAATTTTGCACATCTGATGTGTGAAAATTTCGTTTTTTCAGTTTAAGATCTCAGACTGTGGTGCACACTGGGCACGTAAGGTGGCAGATTTGATTCAAGCAACAGTATTTTAATTTAATATCATTTCGTCAGGTATAAATATCAAGGTACATACTGCAAATATCGCATTACTTCACATGATATGTAGTCTACACAATATTATTTAATACTCTGCTATAACATAAAATAATCAAGAATATTATATTTACATAAATAATATGGGCGTCGGAAGTGGGGGTGAGTGTTCCCTACTCATCTAAGTGGAAGTTAAATTTTCTTCCTCCAGAACTGAAACACTTCTGACGCCTTTTACAATAAGGCACTTTCAGTAAGGCACTCAGAATGCTATTGAGATCGATATGAGGTAACCTAATTTGTCATTGGCATCGTTAAAATGACACAGCTACCATTAACAGTAAATTAATATTTGGTATCAAGAAATGTTATGTTAATACATAACACAATGGTTTTAACCCTCTCTACATTCCATACATCAATGGAAAATTTACTTTAATTGTATATTTCCATGGTAACTCCTCATCTCTTATTGTCTGAACTGCACACAAACTGCTGGAAAAGTTTCTTGTGAATTACGCCACACTCCTATGTTAAGTAACAGCAAAGCAGTTTTCTTTCAACAGGATTTGTGTCATTCTCAGAACGATACGAGTTATGACGACAAAATAATGAACGTAAGGCAGTGATAGAGTTGTGAGGTTAATAAGATGACGGCTTTGACTAACTGTGACCGAAATCTCCAAACAAAAGCTATCGCTAATTGTTAGGTACTGAATGTGTATTTGTTTACCACTGACAATGCAGGCTGTATGAAAAACTGCAACATTTAAATCACAGCCGCGACTAATGGACTAACACGTAATGTAAGAAATGGAAATTAAGTGAACTGAAATAATCATATGACATCCGGTTAAAACTAATCTGAATCGTGCAGCAGAGTTTAACAAAATACGTAAGCTGCGTATCTTTAGTTTAAATTTCGAAACCACCTCTCACGTCGCGAGGGAGGTGATCTTTCAGAAATGGATGTCCTGCACTTCAGTAGGCGTCTCAGGCTGGCCGCCTGTCTCTTCGACCCCTGACATCAATTTGGTGGAAGATGAAGTAGAGCTGGTAACTTTGTTATTGGTGGACGGCAGGGGCTGAACAGACGCTGTCTCGGAGGCCACGACGCGTTCGATGTGACGTACAACGTGTTCAGCTGTGGCAGGGTCAACACGTGTCAAGGCGCAAACTGATGTCAATGCAGTGGCGGCCGACGGCGAGTTGAGGCCGCGAACAGCAGCACTGATGCTGGCAGTTGCGAGGACAGAAGGCCGGCTCTGAATTAATTCAGGCTCTGCCAAGAAAAGAAGATCATACAACAAATCAGTCCAGTTAAAGTGACTCATACTGACTTTTGTCATTTCTGTCAAGCAAATGCCTGAATTGTTTCTTAACTGAGCTATACATGCTTACCTCCACATTCTGCCCAATTCAAAATTTGCAACAATTCTCAAGTTTTCTAATAGAGTGAAATAAGCATACTAGCAATGCCGGTGCAGTTAGTGACATATTAGCAGTACCGGTGCCATTAGTGACATATTAGCAGTACAGGTGCAATTAGTAACAACCGAATTATATAATACTAGCATTGCAAAAGATGCTTTCAGTAATGGAAACAACAGTTTGATGGAAGCCTACCTGAAAATTTTAGCTCCATCAAACGTTGCCCAAAGAAAACTCTAATAACACCTCGCAGCACTGACATCTACGAACAAACGTTTACGGCCTTGATCTTCAGAAAAGTAGGCCTCAGTTTTGTTCCCGGCTTACGTATGAACACTTGCAAGCTACGTCACTTACTTAACCTCCAAGTTTGAAATCAGGGATTCAGTCAGCCTCAGAAATCCCATAACAGTGTGTGATGAAAGTACGTAATGACTTCGCTAACATACAGTATAAAATAACACGAAAAATAAGTGGTTAACTTTTTATGTCTCTGAAACAAATGCACGAGTGTACAATGTTAACTCACCACCTCTAATTTCTTTCTGTTATCAATGCATTTATATATGCAAGCAGCCCGCTTATTAAACTGAAAGTCGAATTCAGCCCGCGAATGCCGAAAAGTTGCCGATATCTGGTCTGCAAGTCTAAATCCAGTGTTATCAGCTTTGTAAACTGTAGCTTCCGGAAGAGGTCCTGAC
>Ga0123355_10013380_pt1 | contig 12763 bp, 13 predicted proteins | sample TergutEmb28metaG_3_FD_89872 | JGI IMG/M metagenome (GOLD analysis project Ga0123355, IMG submission 89872) | Embiratermes neotenicus P1 segment gut microbial communities from Petit-Saut dam, French Guiana - Emb289 P1 | ecosystem: Host-associated > Arthropoda: Insects > Digestive system > Gut ...
CAAAAAAACTGCGGAATATCATTCCACAGCTTAAAAAAATCTAGGCAGATGAGACATGGAATGACAGATGAGACATAATTTAACACACTGAAAAAGATCCAAATGGACGATACTTTTCATATTCAATTATGTTTTATCTATCAGTTCCGAGCCTCATTTATATTACTGAATATGCAATATCAAATGATGTCGGGTTACATTCACCTCTTAAATCTACACTATTACCATCTATAGTATAGCAAAACCAGCAGCATTTGTCAAATCAAGCTATTTCATTAGCACGCCATTCTAATTCGCTAAAGCAGTTGCATCATGGAGGCTATAATTAAAATGTCCTTACTTTACTCAAAACCCAAGATTTTAAGGATTATACTCATATTCTTCAAACTGCTCTACATTCATCATATAGCACAAAAATCCCTACAAAATAGGGATTTTTTGCAATTTTTTCTTTATATTAAGTTAAACCATTGAATATTATGACAGCTAGTATTGCACCAATAATTGGACCAACAATTGGAATCCACTGATATGACCAGTTTGCTTTGCCTTTATTTGGGATTGGTAAGAATGCGTAAGCAAGTCTTGGACCTAAGTCACGTGCTGGATTGATTGCAAATCCGGTGGTTGGACCGAATGAGAATCCGATGGCTGCAATTAAGAATCCAACTAATAGTGGTCCTAAGCCGTCTGCTAAGTTTCCGCCTGTGATAAATAATAGCGCAAAGATAAAGGCAAATGTTCCGATGATTTCACTAATTAAGTTAGACACAGTGTGTGAAATTGCAGGTCCTGTGCTAAAAACTCCTAGTGTGTGAACTTCTTTTGGTGTTGCTTTAAAATGTGGATAATAATGAACAACTGTAATTGCTGCACCAACAAATGCTCCAGCTACTTGAGCAATAATGTAAGGTACCACATCCGCCCAATCAAATAGACCTCCTAATGCAAAAGCGATAGTAACTGCTGGGTTTAAATGTCCCCCACTATCAAATAAGCCAGCAGCAAAGACACCAATCATAACTGCAAATCCCCAGCCAAAGCAAACGATCAGCCAATTAACCCCTTTAGATAGTGTTTTGTTTAATGTTAAACCAGCTAAAAGACCTGTACCAAAAGCAATTAAAAGCATTGTTCCGACAAATTCCCCAACTAAACGCATATCCATTTTAAATTCCCCCTTTTGCTATATGCTATGTTTGTAATTATTCTATTATGCTTTTAAAAAGCAAAAATCAATCCTCACTATCCAAGTAGAAAAGATTGATTTTTTATTTTGTTAGTTTAATAAAATCACTGCGTAGCCGCTGTTTGCTTTCTGTATGATCTTGCAAAGATAATAATAAAGATAAGGTAAAGTGCAATAAATATTGAACCAGTTAAAAGAAATGAGACAACAGTTCGTTCAATATGGGTTACTATAAAATTGTGAATGAAAGCTGGTCCAATTCCTAATCTTTGATAACCTCCCCATATTCTTAAAGCTAGTGGAGCAGTTATCAACATCAATGCTGTTGCCCCAAAACTAAAAGCAAAGTAGCGAAAAGTAAGATACTTTAAGTTTCGATTTGATAAGTAAAGAATAACCATCGTTATTAATATTCCCACTACGCCCATTGCAATCAGTAGTCGCATATGATTTGCAAATAAATTGCTGATTCGCGCAATTTGTGTGATAAATGGGTGATTAACATAGTCATTATAATTGTCAATAACCGCTTCAACAATATCATCAATTACTCCGTATCCAACATCTGCCCGCGAAATACCAATCTCGGGTAAAAAATTATCAATATTATTGTTTAATGTTTCTGCTAATAAATCTCTTTGAAGAGTAGGCAAATTGTTTCCAAAAACAGATACTACATGTGCGTTTATATCGGTATACACAATATCTGGCGTAACAGCATCATCAATAATATGCTGAGGCACTCCAGTCGGAATAAGCGTATCGCCAATGCTATACAACAGATGTTCGTAAACATCATCATGAAAATTTACTGCTCTTAAACTAGTGATAACACTATCTTCACTAAAAACAAATCCGGAAATAATAAAGGTTGCAGATGTTATAAGCAAAAATACTGATAATAAAAACGATAGAACTAAAAAAACAACTCTATTTTTACCCTTTGTTTCTGAATTACTCATTTAAAACACCTACCCCTATTCACGAGCCATTATATCTATTTCTGGTCCAGATATTTTCTCTGCATAAACAAACATCCGATATTGCGCATTTCCGATATTATTAACGTTAAACGGATAGCAAGTGTACATAACTAGTAACTCTATCTCTGTTTGTCCTAAATCAAAAGCTTCATCGGCAACATCTCTGTGAAAAATTTCTATATGAACTACTTCATACTCAAATTGAGCATAATTAGTTCGTAGATCAACCACGTCTCCAATTTCAATATCTTTGAGCGGTAAAAAGTGATGGGTATTATGTCCAGCTAGCAGGATTGTTCCTCCAAAACCAGGCCAAACACTACCAATAAACTGTCCTACCCCATATCTCAAAATTTCATAGTCATCACCAAAATATACTGGCGCTTGTAAGCCTATGCGCCTATTTCTGATTTCTGCAAAATGAACGCCATGGCGCGGAGTGGTAATTTCAGAAATATGCATTTCTCCCTCGGTTTCACCATCATCTGCTATTTCCTCATCAAAACCAGCATACAAGCCTATGGTGAAATCGGGTCCATCACGACTAGTTACCAAGCTTCCTGCAGCATAAATAACCTCAAAGAAGGGAGAGAAGATAATAGCAGCAATTGCATATCCAATAATCATAAAGATTAATGGCGTAATAATATACGCCATTAATCTCTGTATCTTTCCACTTGTCTTCATAATCTCTTACTCAGCCCAAGTATTAGTCTTTTTTCTTAGCAACCAATCCAGCTCCGCCAGCTACTCCTGTAAGAGCAAGCAATGCAAGTAAGCCAGTTGAAGCTGAGAGTCCAGTTTGTTGAACAGGTGGTCTTGTAGTACCAACGATGTTATTTCCACCGCCGCCACCAGCTCCGCCGCCAACGTTATTACATGATGGTGGACAATCACAGCAGTTTCCGCCACCGCCAGTTCCGCCGCCGCCAGTTCCACTGCCGTTAGTGTCACCACAATCACAGCAATTTCCGCCGCCGCCAGTTCCACTGCTGCAGCAATTGCGATCGCATGTACAACAACAATCTCTGACACAGTTCTCACGATACCATGCATTGAACAAGCCATCGTCACCAATAGTGACAACAGGTCCGTTCCATATAAGCGTTAACTGAAATACTGCTGCTGCAGTTTCTACGTAACCTACGATACGATCACGTAAAGAATCAGGCCAAGCTTGAACTTGAGCAATCGTGTAACCATACTCAGCAAGTGCCGCTACTGCATTATCAATCTGAGCATTAACCGCAGTTGCCTGTGCTGGTGTTGCATCCACCCACGGTGCCGCAAGGTGTTGCCTTGCTTGGGTTATATACCCAGCAGGTACATTTGCTTGTTCTAACCGAGTTAGAATGCTTCGCGCATTTGCATTAAGACCATCAGTGGCTGCGAATGCGCTAATTGGTGCTACAGCGAACATTGCTAAAACAAGCAAAAGTGCGCTGATTTTTTTAAAAATTTTCATCCTTTTCTCCTCCTTCTAGAGATTTATTTTGTGTCCTCAAACACACTATTATTGTAGCATATATTTAAAACTCTTGTAAAGCAATAAACGACAAAAATTTACATAAATCGATAAAAAACTACCAAAACAGAAATGATTAATCGTATTATATAATTTTTATGCCCAATCCTGAAATTTTTAGAAAAATTTAGATTGCGAAAGTATATAAATGGATAAATTTTCATAATTCTGGAGTTAACTTTTGGCATTTTGGACAAAAATTTCCTCTCAAATAATCATAATACGTAAACTCAAATTTTATTTACTATAGCTTTTTGTACTGAAAATTTTTAATCAATTACCAAAAATAATTCAAATTAAACGACCCCATAAAATGAATCCATTTAAAAGAACAAGACTCAGACCCATCTTTAGATCAAACAGCAATTTTACAATTGCCTAATAAAACCGTGTATTTCTGCAATCTTTTTTGGTTAATAAAAAACTATCACACTTATGCGAGATAGCTTTGGGTGAAAATATAGTTGCTTATACTGGCGAGCGCCACAAAATATAGTATTCAGGCTGTCTTTTGCCTGCAATACTTCATCGACTCCTTCTCACGTACCTCCTTGGTACGCCTCGTCGTCTCGTCGTCTTACAGCCAAAATCCTAGCCTAGCTACTACATTTTATGACTCTCGTCAGTATATCGTTCAAATATGAACCTGTAACTTACAGCTTTAATTCCTTAAATATCTCCGGCAGTTCATCAATCATATCTGATGGTAGCATAGCAGTTTGTGATAACCGCCGAGCAGCGTAGTCCCCAGCCAATCCGTGTAGAAACACGCCTGTTACTGCCGCGTCAAAAGGTTCTAGACCCTGCGTCGTCAATGAGGCAATCATCCCAGCTAGCACATCGCCGCTACCACCCACAGCCATACCAGGGTTTCCAGTCGTGTCAACCATAACCTTTCCTGTTGGGCTAGCCACAACAGTATCCGGTCCTTTAAGAACGGTTATCAATCCGTATTTTTTTGAAAAATCCGCTGCAAACCGCGGTTTATCTTGAGCAATTACTTCTGCTGGAATGCCCGTCAGTCGTTCCATTTCGCCCAAGTGGGGCGTGATAACCAATTTGGAATTATCTCGTCCAGTAAGTGTGTCCAAATGTTTTGCAAGAGCATTAAGTCCATCAGCATCTAGAATAATTGACCCCGTGGCATTTTTAATCAAACAATTCACCAGTGTTTGCACATCAGAGCTAACCCCCAAACCTGGACCCACTAATAGTGTATCCATTTTTTTGACAGAAGATAAAATTGTATCCGCACCAATTACTGATAAGGTTTCACCTTTGGCAGGATGAAATACCGCCTCAGGAACTGCCTGTGCCACGATCGGGTAGATTAAATCCGGTACAAAGACACGAACCATCCCGACCCCGCATCGCAAAGCTGCCTTGGCAGAGAAAATCAGCGCACCAGCCATACCATAGCTACCGCATACACAGGTGACGACACCGACGCTGTATTTATGGGCATCCCTAGATCGAGGTTTTAATAAAGACTTGACAAAATCAATGGTAATCTGCTGTTGCATATCTATCATCCCTTTCTTCATTATCGTAACTTCATTGAGTTTACCATAATATGCTGAAAAAGGAAAGCCTCTTAAAATGAGTAGACAGCTAAAAAAGAGGTCATTAACTACTCCATATTTCGGAGGTTAATAACACTCTTTAATTATGCACATAAATCACTATTTCTCTTTCTTACCACGACGTTTCTTAACCGCTTCAGTCAATAAATACTCAATCTGACCATTAATCGAGCGAAACTCTTCTTCTGACCAGATCATTAACTCTTTCCACAGCGCCTCAGATATTCGCAACGGAACTTGTTTCTTCTTTTCCTTTTCTGCCATTATAAGCACCCACTTAGCAAACCCCTAGTATATACTGCCACTATTTACAACTGGTTGCGCCTCTTTCCCCCCACATAAAACAACGAGCAGATTGCTAACCATCGCAGCCTTTCTTTCTTCATCAAGTTCAACAATATTATTTTGACTCAACCGATCAAGAGCCATATCAACAATGTCAACAGCTCCTTCAACAATCGTCTGCTTCGCGTCAATAATTGCTTTAGCTTGTTGCCTTTGAAGCATAGCGGAAGCGATCTCTGGGGCATAGTACATGTTAGTAATTCGTGCTTCTAATATCTCAAGGCCTGCAACATCAGCTTTGAGTTGGATTGCGCTTTTTAACTCTTCAGAAATTTCATCAATACTGCATCTTAAACTTTTTCCACCAGTCGGATCTTCCGGAACATCATAAGGATACAAACTGATAATATTACGCAAAGCTGAATCACATTGCGAAGATAAATATTCAATATAATTATCAACATCAAACGCTACTTTCGCTGTGTTAACAACTCGCCAAACCACCATCGTGTCAACGATAATTGGATTCCCCATTAGGTCGTTGACTTTTTGTTTGTCATTGTTAATGGTTTTGGTTTTTAATGAAAGTTTATTTCCTTTAATTCCCATATCTACAGAAACCGAGGCACCCTCTTCTGACAATGATACACCAGCACTAGTTGGTTCATTTAGCTCTGGTGCAAACGATGTACAAAAAGGATTAACAAAAAAGATTCCTGCCCCCTTTAGGGTTCCGTAGTATTTACCAAACAAAGTATAAACTAGGGCTTCTTGGGGGCGCAAAATTTTCACGCTACAAAATGCGAAAATACTTGCAATAATTAAACCAACTGCCAATAGTGTATATACCCACCAAATATCAAGATTAAAAAATATAAGCACTATGCTAGCAATCCACCCAAATGTTAATAAAATCCCCAAAATCAATGCAGGCATCCCGTTTTTATGCTTGATAAGCACTTCCTTTGTAACTTCTACTGTTTCTTGCTTTACATTATTCTCCATAATAAAACCTCCTTCAATTTTTCTAACTTTAAAATGATATCATTTTGATATTACAATGATATTTTAGCATATTTACAATGGCATGTCAAGAGGTTGTGCAATTTTTTACAAAAAATATAAAAGCTCTTAAATCCTTGTATAGATTTTAAGAGCTTTCCATTATATTTTATTTTGCAAAAGTTTTGACGCCTCTTTCAGTTTTGCGGTAGTAGCCAGTTCCTCAACTAAATTGTGATAGGTAAAGAAGACGAAGCCTGATACGTTAGGTAGGGTTCTAATGAAGGCGAGTTGACGCACAATCTCTTCTGGGTCTTGCCAAAGTTGATCTTCTTCGTATAGATATAGCCCCAGTCCTATATAGAGCTTCACCTTTGTGTTTGCCACAACATCATTCCACCACTTAGCAACTACGTCAAACGGAGAAAGTTTATCATCAAATGCCCAATAAACTTGGGGGACGATATAGTCAATCCAGCCAGCTTCAATCCAAAGTTTTGAATTGACATATTCTTCTAACGACGAAAGCTGACTTGGCGATGTTTTTGACCCGCCCGGTGCTTCTTGATCGCTCGCCCAAATTCCGAAGGGGCTAATCCCAAACTCAATATGTTTTTTATGAGCATAATTGTAGCGCTGAATCGTCTTATGTAGATGATATACAAGCCCATTAATATTCGCTTCGCGCCACTGGTCGATGGTTTGTGACGCGTCTACCCGATACTTATTAAATGTTTTTTTATCAGGTGCCTTCTCGGCAAAAGTAATCATCTTACCATCCTTTGGATACGGATACGGGTAAAAGAAGTCATCAAGATGAATCGCATCAACATTATAATTATTTAAAATTTCATCAACCGTCTTAACCATGAAATCTGTAACGGCAGGGACTCCCGGGTTGAGAAACAATTGCCCGTTAAAGAAGAATACCCAGTCTGGATGACGGCGTGCGTAGTGAGTTGGGCTCAGTTTTGCAAGTCCAGATTTTTTATCTTGAGACTTAGCTGTTGATGGTGATAACCGGTACGGGTTTAACCAAGCGTGGAATTCCATGCCGGCAGCGTGGGTAGTTTCGATCAGATAGGTTAAGGGGTCAAAGTTTTGCACACCTGGTGCAACTCCCTGCTCTCCTGTTAAGTACTTGCTCCATGGGTTAACTCCTGATGGATAAAATGCATCACCTTCTGGTCTAATTTGGAAGAACAGGGCGTTTAGGTTAAATTTACGGCATATTTTCAGAATATCAGCAAATTCTTGTTTGAATTTATCCATATTGAACCCATTCTCAAAAACTGCCGTACTTGGGAAATCATTATTTCTGACTGTTGTCACCCAAACCCCTCGTAATTCAGCTTTTGCGCGATGTTCCAAACCATCGGGAATGTTTAAAAATTTTGCGCTTAATTGATTGCCATTATATGAAAAAAGCATATGAATCACCTCTATAGGCTATCATATGCGGTCTGGGGGTTAGAGGTGAGATGTTGGAGCTTGGAAATAAATCTTTCTCTAACTTCCAACTTCTAGTCTCTAGGGATTGAGGTGCTTTTGAATAAAAAGCCGCTACAAGCTCCCATAATCCCGCCGAACACATGTCCGAACCGCGAGACATTATCTGCCAATGTTATTCCTAAGAAAATTTCTCTTCCAATATATATAACAGCGATTAGGATAAATGTTAACGGGATTGTGCCCGATTTGATATTGGTAAAAGGCGTTAAAAGAATTAACATAAATACAATACCACTCGCACCAGCTATTATTGTACTAAAAAAAAGAATGTGGACAATAGCTGTCACAAAAGCAGTCGCAACCATCATTAGCAATAAGTTTTTTGATCCATATTTTTCTTCAATAAGTGGGCCAATCAATAAGATAATACTAAAATTTCCAAAAAAATGATTGAAATCCAAATGAGCAAAAACATAGGTAAACATCCGAAGGAAATTGCGACCACTGAAAGTTGGATGCAAGGCAAACCAATTAATAGTCTCCCCTCCAATATAATCAATTGCAATCACTATAACTGCAAGAACCGTAAATGTTAGTGTAACTGGTGCATTATAATTTATTTTTCTTAACATATTCTAAACCTCATCCATGAAATTCATTTGCGATTATTATATCATTGCCACGACGTTAATGCAACAAATTTCAGCATTTTTAAAACATTTTCCTTTAAAGGGTATCTCTATAAATTACACTCATACAAACTCATCATCAATCGCTCGATTTTATCCATATCAGGTTTATCTGGCAAAGCTGTTTGACTTGCTACAAGCTCAAATCTTACTTGTTGAGCTTTAATTAAGGTAAAAACTTCGTCAAGTTCATATACACCGTCTCGTAAAGCCATTAAAAAGTCATGCTCAGCTGTCCGTCTTGTAATGATTCCATTCCCTTTGAGGATGTCTTCCCCAGTGATTAATAGTCGCATCAAATGCATAATATGTTTATTTAGATGGTCAGCGCTTTTTTTCTTATTCCGATTATTGAGTTTATCATAAGTTCTCATAATTTGGCTCATTTCAGAATAAATATTCACAAAATCGGCGACTGGATATTTTTTTAAGTCAACATCGAAGACTAGATCATCTCCGACCGTATAAATGTGCAGTTTCTTAAGGGGCGTATATGATCTATTAAAGTGTTCAATTTGTTTCGCGAGGGTAGTTGCTAGGTGTTCCCGTTTTTTATCTTGATCATAAGCATCATGGCACAAGGCATTTTCCAGTCGGCGTAATTGGGCATTTGCATAGTTTCCGAAACTACCAATTACTCGCTTTGAGAAAAAAAGGTGGGCATTCTTTTTAAGAGTCCGCCCTGCTTCGCTTATATGGATGATAGCGTCCTCATCAGTTCCAAGGAGCTCTAATGTATTTGGATTACCTTTTGCACACAAGGAAATAAATTTTCTCAACCCAAAGATCACGGTATCTGTTGCTTTGTTTTCAAACTGTTCAAAGGGTTTAAATCCTAGCAAATATTTCTTACCCTCAATCAAGACTCCACGTAAGTCGATATCACTGTTTGAATTGTTCGTCCCGTAAGCATGGGAACCGCTTAATGTTAGCAGGGCGACGTTTTTTAGGTCGGGGTTTGTTTTGAGGAAGTCATATTGAGGGCTTTTTAATTGGGTAAGGATTTGATCTTTCATGAACTTGTGTCACCTCGTCTTTAGGTAGTGCTAAGCAGTACGTTTTGATAATTTTACAAAGTATTTCTGTTCGTAGTCTTCCTCCAATAACAGGCGGTCGATCTCATCCTCATTCAAGTCAAACTCACTGTACAAGCTGCAGACGTAATCTCTAAATTCAGTGAAAGATGAAAATTGCTCACTAATATTCTTATCGTCTATCTCAACAAAAACATCGTCCATCCGCTTCGAGATTTTATGATCAAGAATAACTTGTTTTTTCACCTTATCATACTTTAAATCATAAAAGAAACAGCATACCGTTAGCTCTTTTACAATCAAATCAACCATCCACTCATTAACTTCTAACCACTCTAAGAATACTGGTCTTTCCCGATTGATTCCACTGATTGCATCTGTAACATCTTCTACTGAAGATAACCCACAATAAAAAAGGGGGCGAATGGCGATTCTCATTAATGAATGAGCAATTTCCGGATACTCTTCGCATAAAGGGGCAATTTTTTCAAAATAGTCACCACTTGCATAAGCTGCATTCTGACTAACTTTTGCCAACCTGATTGCATGATAAATATCTTCACTTGTCATTTCACGATAAATATCTTCTCCTATTAGTTCAGGACTAACAGGCTTAACTAACCAGCTATTTAACCATTTTTTTATCAAAACAATCGCCTCCATCATCATTATTATCCTAGTTTTCACTTATTGCCCAACAGAATATTAATTATAATTTTACCATATATCGCTCTTTTGTTCAACAACTTATTACAAATTCTTTTTATCTTGCTACAGATTATTCTAAACATTCGACATTTTATTTAAATATGGAAAGTCGGCAGGCACGAAGTACAGCAAAAAAGACATCAATATTTGTAAATAGATGTCTTTTTCCAATTCTAAGACAAAAAATCATCTTATTCGTTTTAAATATTCATCTTGGCACATAGATGAAATTTTAATTCGATATGCTTTTTGTAAAAACTTTAAACTAGGTGGACAGCTGGAATCCGCAAGATTCTTTAAATGGTTGTTGCTTCTTTGATTAGAAGCAACAGCTGCATTACCTTTTCGTACAAGAATAATTTCAATAGATCTAAGGTCATTCTCATCAAAATTATAAAGAAAGTTGAGTAATAGTAATGAGTCATGAATCTTCAATTTGATATCATCTAATTGTTTATTAAGACTATTTGTGAATTCGACCAAAACTAACAGTCCAGCATCAAGGTAAATGCAATCAAGAGTTTTGGGTTTTAGCTTAATGTTTAGTTTTTCTCTTACCAAAGCTTCAGAAACTTTATTAAAATCAATTGCTTGTTTGGAAGAATCAATTAAGTATGTTTGGCTGCTACCAGCAAAAGAGCAATCTTTAATCGTCGAAATTTCTAAGATTTCTGAGAAATCATTCCATATTCTTTCAAATTTATGCACCATCTAGTTCATCCCTCAATTCTTCTAAGTTTTGAAAAGGCTCCACCATACTCTCATATAAAATTTCTAATTTCTTCGTTGCGTCAATAATTTCTGCCATCCCATTTTCATGTTTAATTGCACTGTAGTATCGAACATGATTGCCAATACCATGCTTTTTGGAATATAGTTCAATAGCTTCGATAAAATACGGACTATGGGTTGTAATAACAATTTGTACTGAATGTTTACTCGCAAGCAAAACAACTAACTCAGCATATTTTAATTGCCATTCAGGGTGTAAATGAATTTCTGGCTCATCAAGGATCAAAATTTCGATTTCATCTGGTCGCTGTGAATCAAACAACATTTTCAAGATTGCAAAAGATTTCATACCAGCCGAAAGGCTTTCAACATCAACTGGATTCAACATTTCACTAGTCTGATATTGATATCTCAAACCTTTTTTAAAAATCCGCCCCTCTATTACTGAATCAAGTATAGAACGGATAACATTACTCTCACGGGTCGCATCAAGGTGGCTTTGCACTTGTAGGTTTTCAATCGCATTAATCATTCTCTCATTGTGCTTATATGAACCATCACTCATATTTCTTCGTGGATTATTTAATTCATCTAGAACAAAAGGGTTTTCAATATAGAAGGGTTGTTCATATTCTCTTTTTCTTTTAACGTTGCTTAAGGTATAATTTATTTCATTAGCTAAAAATACGAAATTCATTATATTCCCATTATCTTCGTGTAAATGAATTTTTGCGGGGCGATTTGCCAACAGCTCAGTTGTCAATGATCCGGAAAATTCTGCTAGCAATATATCTTGAATTGAGAATAATTGCATTTTTTGGGAACCAGATGCCGTATTTGCTTTTACTAATATTTTCTCGCATAGATGGTTAATTTGTTTTTTTGTCTGTTCTGGTAAACGTTCAATTTTAAGCTTTTTTTGTAATTCAATAACCCATCTAATAACAAATTTATTAAGATTTTCCTCTCCTAATTTATAATTGAAATTATTCGCTCCTCCTATCGCCTCTCTAAATGGTTCATAGAGATGAGCAATTCTGTGAGATTTACCATCTTTAACAACTAACGATTCACCAACTAAACTAAGGATCCCCTCTTCATCCTCAATAAGTGATTTGATTTTATCCAATAGCAATTTTTTTGGTGTTAAGTCACAGAGTGCAGTATAAATTGCATACAAAATCTTACCCGCTGTACTTTTTCCTGTGTCATTAGCCCCTGCAATAATAGTAATTGAATCTACTTCGATTTCAGCTTTAGCAACTTTACCAACATTTTCAAATGATAATTTCATCAAAATGCCTCATTTCTATTTTAATTTCGCAAATTTTTTTAAGCTTAAGGGTATCTCTATAAACTACTCATTGTATCTGCATGCTTCAAGACTAATGCCAATGAATTGGCAAGTCTTGGATGCCATTCGATACATAAAAACCGTTGCTAGGTTTCGCACCAGTTAGTCGCTAGTTCGAGGATAAAGCCCAACTCCACGAGGTAGGAGTGGTTAGTTGGACTTACACCCTAAAGGTACTGGTGCGACTAATACCATTAAAATGGCAAGTCTTACTGGCGTGCCCTTGG
>Ga0123355_10013383_pt1 | contig 12762 bp, 9 predicted proteins | sample TergutEmb28metaG_3_FD_89872 | JGI IMG/M metagenome (GOLD analysis project Ga0123355, IMG submission 89872) | Embiratermes neotenicus P1 segment gut microbial communities from Petit-Saut dam, French Guiana - Emb289 P1 | ecosystem: Host-associated > Arthropoda: Insects > Digestive system > Gut ...
GTGCGGTAATGAACCTTCGGGTTCCGTGAAATGCGGGGAATTTCCTGACTAGCTGCAGACCAGTTAGCTTCTCAAGAAGGACTCTGCTCCATGGAGTAAGTAAGTAAGTAAGTAAGTAATATTTGAGGAGGGGAATATGTGGTCAGAAACATCTGCGTAATATCTAATCAACGCCGCCGCAGCGAATGGAGAAGTAGGCAAATCGCGAGGGCTGACTTCCAAGTTCGGCCCTTGTGTTTAATTTTCATGAGTAGCTATTGGTTGTACATTGTCTGTCCTATTTTTAATGGTATTGCTTACGGTTAATTCGTAAGAGCTCTTCGAATTGACAGCCACGGAGTTCGTTGACGGCATTGCCTCCGTGCCCCATGCTCTGGCGCATCCTCTGAAAGATACCTGGCCTTCTCTGATAGTTTCACGCGCTACCTGAATTCTAGCTACCAAATCCTTTTCTGTTTTCAAGGGATCGAATAAATAAAATTCTTGATCCATACAATATGAACCAACAAGATGCAATATTTACTTTCAATTTATTTCAATAATTAACCTCTACATGTTTCGAGCAGGCTTACTGTTCATTATTAGAAAGTTTTCCCGTTACAGGCTCGGTGTTACCCAGAGGGTGGGTAGAGGTATAGTTACACCTTCCATGACCGCGGCACTAGAAGGGGTTAGTGGTCAGCAGCACGCCCCGGCCGCACTTTACCCCCAGGAAAGACGCGGTACTCATTTTACAGGAGGCTGGGTGGGCCCCAGGGCCTGTCTGGACGGGCGGAAAATCTCGTCCCCACCGGAATTCGATCCCGGACCGTCAAGCCTGTAGTCAGTCGCTATAACGACTGAGCTACCCGGCCTACATCAGAAGGTACTACTCTGTATCTACAGCAGTTGGTATGTGGCGTGCGTTTATGTTGACTGGCTGTTGATGTGACCCTAAAGGAAGACGCACGGAAGCCTGTTTGGTTATGAAGGACACGTTTACAAACACATCTTCCCCGTCTTAAATTACTTTGCTTGACCTCCTCTACAACCCACTAAATTTTGTAAAATCACTCCAGTTACATCATGTATTTGAAGCACACGACCATGGGCCTATGTTTTTTTCTTGTAAAAGTAAGGAAGTGTGATAGAAATGCCTCGAACTTTTTTTTTTAATTTGCCGTTAGGCCAACAGCATACGTTTCGTCTTGTATCACTTAACAGGTCGATTCCTGCTGGAGTCGAGGACAGCTCTAATGTCGTCAATTACGTTACGTAAACTCGTCATGTGGTTCACCTACTGTCCTATCTGAAGCCCTCGCGTGAATGAGCATTGAACTGCCACACCAGATCATGTCGATGCAGACATGAACCGTGATATTTCTTCTTTTTTTTTCACTCTTGGAAGTGCATTAAGGAAAGTGAATCAATTGTTATTGTAAATTAAGACCCAGCGATATATTGTAAGGTAATGTAAGTTACTGAAAATCCACTTAACTGACAAACCCAAATTTGCAAAACCGAAAATAACATAGATCCTCGTTTGATACACTTAAACCTTCAGCGTATATGCTATTACCGTAGCCTTTTCATATTCTTCTACACAGGGACCGACTGTACCTCGGGAATATTGGAAATCATTTGCACTAAGTCTATGTTGAGCATAGTGTGTACAGTACAACACAGGTGTATTTAATGTATTGTGGTGGATTGATGCGTCCTGTCATGAGTGTTCCAGTTTTTCTTGTGTTTCGTTAGGTGAAAGCATTTTGACCTAACTGCGAAACATTTTGTCTTGTATGAGATTCCGGAAGGCTTGGATCGTTTTATCTGGAAGTTATGAAGTGGATTTTTGTTAGAGAACAACATTAAATTATCGATTTTTTAACAAAAATTAGAAATGAACCTTCTCGAAAATTGCGTTCGCGTGAATAGAACGGTTAAATGCGCTATAGATTCTGTCAGTAAAGTACCGATTTGTTAAGCCCATCTCAGAATTTACCGCCGTAGTCATCGATGTTTTGGCAAGAGTGAACAACAGACTGACATGTCAAGTAACAGTTGGCCTTAACAGACTGGCATGTTTGCTTAGTCCGACATATTTTGATCAAATCCGAAATGCATCACTTCTACATCCTATGTAAGTTTCATTCCTTGTATTTCGTTTCAAAACTCACGTTTATTAACCAAGTCTAGGTAGCAGAGTGCTCATCAACAGGTAACGATTACGCAGATTGTCAAACTCCCACCCGGTTATGGAACCGAAATTAAGCGATAATAATGAATTCTATAAGAAATGAGCGTTTGGTTCAATAGTTGAAAGGGAAAATACACAGAAAGAGAGCACGGTAATGTTACTGTATCTCACAAGCCTACTTTTTACCTGGACAAGCTTAGGCTAAAGGTAGACTGTATAGGCCTATTGTTAGTCCATATGCGATAACATTTAACCCCGCCAGAATGAATTTGAGTCATTCGTGAATTCTGATCAATATGTCTTTGGTACTCAAACCATCCTTCTTTTTTCTCGTTCTTGTGGTTCTGATCTATTATTTTCCCCGCTTCATCCTCACCGTCGTCATCACCATCATCACATCTGTACGTTCATGATCTGCAATGAATTTTGTTGAGATCCGTAAAGAATTGAGACAGAAGCGATAGTAAGTAACTGAAGGACATGATTATTGATGTTTGTGTTTCCCGGGTGTGTTGTATTGCTTCCGATCTCACGATAGTCATATGCCATAAAGGACGACACGTCTTCGTAATATTCATTGTATTTTATGGTTACATAATGTAATTGATGTTCTGTGTTTATGAATTTAGAGCTGAAAAACTTTCCGTAGAGAGCCACAAGGTCAGGCACATTTCTGATACTGCTACTACCGAGCAGACCAATCGATTGCTGTCCGTCCTGCATTGGGCAGTATGAAACTAGCGTCGTATCGGTGGTTAATGAATTTTGTATTTCCACCAGTTGTTAGATGTAGGCGTACATGATTTAACGAATCGATCGCCTTCTGAAGGAATCTACCTGCACACGTTTCGAACTACTTGCTTCTTCATTATGTAACACTGTTTGTACCGTTCAATTTTCGGTGTGGACAGCAGCATGATTAGTTTAGAAAAAACTGGTACATATTGTCTTGACTGGGCACCAGAACTGAGGACAACCCATAATATAAAGAGACCCAATAACGCTTATGAAAATTTGACAAATTTCACGCTCTTTAATACGACAGTATTTAAGAGAAATTGCATTCAAGAAGAAATTAAGAGGCTGATACGGTGCTCGCGCGGACTAAGGCGTGGAAGTAAATTGTCTTCGGCTCATCGAACATGTGGATCATGGGTTCGAGTTTCACTCGGGACACGGACATATGCCAGCGACTTGTCTCTGTTTTTGTCCTGTGGAGGTAGAAGTCTTGGGATGGGCCGATTCCTCGTTCAGGGAGCCCTAGCATTGTCTATTACAGTCATGGTTTCAGAAATGCAGAATTGAGACAGACCAGACAGCCTAATGCATAGAAAACTGAAGAAGAAGGAAGAAGAAGAATTAAGTTCAGAATCTTTATCTTCTACTACTCTGTTAAGCACACTTACGATTGAAGTATATAAAGCTGTATAATACGTTGCCGACCCCAGTGGCCGCGCGGTCTAAGGCGTGGTTCTGCGGCTGTTCGCTTGCTGGGATTGTGGGTTCGAGTCCCACATGGGGCATGTATTTCTGTCTGTTCTGAGAGTTTTGTGTTGTCAGAGTTCTCTAGATCGGGCTGATCACTCGTCCAGAGGAGTCCTACAGAATGTTGTGTGTCTGTGTGTGATCGTGAAACCTCGATATTGATGAGGTCCTGGCCCACAGGGGCTGTTGCACCATGGTAAAAGAAAATAAATTCTTCTTTTTGCCATTATTCCTATGGCTCTTCGGCCCATTTTCTGTTCACAGCCTTTCCTTTCTTCTTATCGGTGTGAGGGGAAAATTATGTAGTCTGGTGAAAAGGTCTGAGAAAAAACAGCCTGTTGAGAAGAATATTTGGATAAAAGAAAATGGGATTAACAGGAGAAGCTCTATAGAGCTTCAGTCGGAGACGATTCGTAAAAACGGCGTGTAAATTTGTGGATTGTATTCAGATGGCTCAGGATAATGTCCGGTGGCGATAATACCCTGAACTGACTCTTCTGACTTGGTCTTTTCATGGCTTTCAAACCATGGATGTGACTGCTTGGATGGCACTGGTACTTGTAAGTCAACCAAATGTTTTTTTTCTCTCCAGAATTTCCAATTCATAATACAATACTATTCTCTTAATTCATTTGCCTCTACATGACATTACAGTTGACAGCGTCGTTAATAGGCTTCGAATGAGAAAATGATAGCCGGTATATTTCGCCGTTATATTGCTTTTAGCAGCTAGCAACTAAGCTTAGAATTTATGGTTTCAGAAATGTGATAAGTGCGTTCATTGAGCTTTATGTTAATTATGAATATAAATTCAAGCATTACATGAAGAAAGAGGATTTTTCAATATTAATTGCTATGCTTACTGAATACACATGTAGCAGTCGCGTACCGAAGGGGGGTTTGGGGGTTCAACCCCCCCTCAAAATTCCGAAGGCCCTCCAAAATCGTGCCAAACTCAACCCGATTGTGAAAACTGTTAAAAATTGCTGAATTTAGGGCGCCAACACCCCAAGATATTCGAAAAAAAGGCAGTAAAATTCTAAAACTACTTTGGTTCGCAATTGTTTTACATTAGCAATGAAAAATAAATTGGTTGTCATTATAAATAGTCCTAAAGTACCAAAAATTAAGAAAATTTTACTATATGAAATGAAATTTCTTGTGCCAAATCACAGCTGCCTCCAGAACCCCTGACTAGGGGGCTACCGCCCCTAGATCCCTGTTCTCTCTGTCCTCTGCCCTCAACTGAATTTGTTGAACTCCCCCGAACAAAGTTCCTAGGTACGCCACTGACCTGTAGTCTTTATTTCTATCAAAAACTGGTCAGAGGCGCAATTGAGTCGAAATTTTTAAAATACATCCGTTCTCTCCGCATATTAGAGACTCTTATTCCAGCAGTGTCAGCATCTTTGAAGATGGAGTGTGCTGGAGACGTTTCGCACGGTTTCGGCTTGTCAACATTCAAAATGGATTATGATAGTGCCTTGTAAGCAGGCCTGACCCATTCAGACCTACGAAGTACGTGCAGCGCGTAAAGAAGAAATTGGGATAAACCCATTTCTATTGTGAAAAATGTGCTATTATGGACAACTGACAGTACCGAACATGCGAATAGCTATTTAATGTATCGCTAATCGCGCCGCTTTGAAGTGCGTGTGACTTCGATTGAAGTACATCTTATAAACAAAATCTAAAACAGCTTAGTCATAATTAATTATTGGAGGCATATTGGAATATATGACATGTTATAAATACTGTGGTAAATATTTAAAATGTTGTGCTTTCACCTCCAGCTTACATCATTATGTTCCTTTCCGCCTTCGGAACCATTCTGTCCGCACGAATGTTGGTAGTGACAACGAAGTGACAACGTTCGCTTTATCCTGTGATAGTGGAGGGAGGGAGCTGGTGGGGAATTGAACAGTTCACACAGTTGGGTGAAGCGTCGTCACCTCACTTAAGAATTAAGCTCCTTGCTATGCTAATACAAAGCCACAGATAGTGTGGACTCCAATCAACAGCATACCGCGAAGCAAAAGTAGACGCATGACTTCTCGCTCTTTACAAGCTCTTGTGTGGGTTTCAATACTAAGAAAAAGAGATTTCCTCATGCTTAATTTAGCTTAGTTAGAAATTAAGTACAGCTTCCCACGTGCCTTAAGTCGGTGCTAGATAGAGGAAAGTGGTTAGCCTCACGCCCCGGCTTCTTTGCCTCAGAGAAATTGCCCGTGGTGTCCATTGAATAGGAAGCTGGATAATATCCACAAAACTGTCTCTGTCTTCACGTAACAAATTTAAATAAAAGAAAGGCTGTAATTGCTCCTTTTGGAATCAGGTCTACTTGGTTACGAATACTGAAGAAAAAGCTAAAATTTTACATGCCTTTAACGCAGTCCGCAATTGTTTGTAATTTGCTACTTATTGCAATTATGTGCACAGAACACAATGAAGATTACCGTTATTTTGAATAAAAATCATTAAGTTACAGGAGTTATGAAATTCTCGCGGCGATGACTATGCATGTATATATGTAAAGATTTCTGTCTTCTAGAATTTGATGTATGTGGTAGAAATTTGCCGAAGTTTCGGACCCGAACAAGTGGCATGTTTTTGTGAATACGGTAATTAATATTTGGGTTCCTTAAAATGCGAGGGATGTCTTGACTAGCTGAGGACCTATTCGCTTCTCAAGATGGATTTTGGTCTGTAAAGTTTTAAACAGAAAAACAGAAGACAGGTGTGGTGTTCTTCAGGATTCGAGTCATGCAACATGATGCGACCATATCAAATCTTTATCGTTTAGTCTGAATGAAGCTGGGTTAAATTTGCATGTACGGCAGTTTTATGTAAAGTAACGCCTCTTATCTCAAAGTTACTAAGAGATATATGTTAGAGATTAATTAGTTTTGTATGGTCATTTACAGAAGCGGCACTGCGCGGTAGACGAGGGGTCCATGGCTCCTCCTATTTAAGGCATTCTGTGGGTATGTTTAGTGTTAACGTGTCCTGTGCTTATTGAATGAAGTCCCCCCCGTGCTACATGATTCAAGATATGTTGGCTACATTCGGATCACAGATACCAAGATCATCGATTGAACTGTAAAAACATACAACTGCTCTTACTACAATATCGGTTTTGGTTGACAACTTTCGCTTCGATTGCGAGAGGGGAGTAGCTCGTGAGTTGTCGCATCGTCTGCGTCGTGCTGCTTGTATGGGTGGGGAAAGAGCTTGTGTCAAACAGGAGCAAATTAAAGCGTCAGGCGGTTCCACATGTCAGAAAACGAAGAACTGGATAAAGTACATGACGTACGCTTCGTGCTACTTCGGATACGCGTTACTTTTATCTGTGTGCCATTTAAGACCAGTGGAACATGGAGTGCAAAGATAATTGGTTGACTACAGCAGTGATTCAAAATAGTATGGCGTCCAATTTCTTGGCACCTGTAAAGACAGATCAACAAATATATGAAAATTCCATGCTAGAGGATGATCCGAACGCCAATTCAGCTGTAACTCACGAAGAAAAAATTAAACCAAGATGGGGTCCTCATCACAAAGGAGCTCAGGAGCTAGCAAATCTTTACAGCAAAGGTGAGATTTTTGTTCCGTTTTTAACTCGATCGTCGGATTTGTCTTCGGCAAATGTACTACTGTGTTATAGTTCAGTAATTCATATTTGGTGAAGTTACCCAGTGTGTACGTAATGCAGCGAACGCACGCTTACTTCAATCCCTTGCTGCATTCTGTGATTCCTAGGCTTGTAACACGCCCACTGTGCCGGCAGAAGGATGTGTTCACGCCCATTTTCATTGCCGGCCGACGAGCACAAGGCTTTTCAGACTTTATGTTGTTCTGCACATACCCCAGTTTTATTTTTTGTGAAGTTATGTTCAGTCGTTTTAGCATTTTAATTTAGTGGTATTATTTGATTCTTCTCCAGCTGCAGGTTTTCACAGTTCGACACGCCTTTTGAGGGTTTCATGGCCACTTTAAGTTTCACACAGCAGTAAGACCACTCTTTAAGTTTCTCTTTATCCATTTGTTGATAAAGGAAATTTATTTCAACAGTCCATTACAAGTATTTTGATTTTATTCCTCTTCAGAGTTAACAGAACTGCTCTCTGAACATTTATGTTTTTTCAACTAAACATGTTATACCATCAGTGCAGTATTTTTGAACAGTAAAGAACAGTAAAGAAGCCTGCTCTTGAAATTTTCACTTAAGCATGACATGTGCTGTAATTTTCTTCTGAATAATAAAGCATTCCATCTACAGAATAAAGTTATTAGCATTATTGCACTTCATCAGGAAAGAGTGTCATATGAGAATATTATTTGTAAGGTTGCATTACCCATAGCCAAAAAGTATTTATTGGCTCTCATAACATTTATAATTGACAAAGTAGAAGTGTTCCAGACAAGCGCAGTGGTTTATACGGTCTGTACAAGACACAAGCACAATCTTCATAGACCAGTTGCTAATCTGTGGAGTCTGCTGTGCTGAAAGAAAATAATACATCTTCCTGTCCAGAATGTTTATACAGTGTCAGCTGTTTACAATAATGTTGCCAGAATTCCTTTTGACATACCTCATGCTTTGTTGATGAATTTTTACTGCTGATAAATGTTTGACTCTATGAGATTTGAGGTTTTTATGGTAGTGAATTTAAAGACTTATCAAGACTTAGGTTCAGCAACTGCTCTTCAGTTATAATTGCAGTTTTATTCAGTGATGTAAATTACCAGATCCAGTGAAGAGTCTTGTTAGTTTGTAGCACTATGTAGTTGGGTAAATATGTATCTACATGTTGGAGAAATGTGTCTTTGTCTTCATCATAGATGGTGGGGTGAATGGCTACCAATCCACATTAGAGAAGACTAATCTTTTATTGACACACATCATAACCTCAAATTTAACTGGGTAAATTGTTATGAATGATAGCCCACTGTAGTTACTAAGTCAGTTTTAACATTTTTTATGTATATTTACATTAATTAATTCCTTTTTTGCTTTGAAGTTCATCCTGATGTAAGGTACTGTAGAACAAATAATATTTGTTGATTGCGGGTCATAATATTTTACCTCCCTCTTGAATCATTTCTGCTTGAAGGGAACACTACTTGGTAATTTACATATTTTCAATTTTTACGCAGCAAATAAGCCTAAAAAGAATGAGGCTGAAGTGTACTGAGTGCATTTCAGGTGCCTGACATAATTTACTCCATTCACATTTAATAGTTATGTGATACAAGTTTTCCTAATGGCTTGTTTTCAGCCGAAGTTGAAAATGGGTGGTGATAAGGCACATCTTTTTTTTAGACCATTCTGAATAGGAAATGATGTTGACATTTACCCACACAGATGTTATTGTAACTTTTGTTTAAAGAGATTGTAATTAACCTAACTAGTTATTTGTTCCTGAATAGTGTACAGGACTTCTCTACTGAGTCATGGGCTTTGTTAAACTCTACAAATAGCTGTTCTTCTGTCTTGTTGTACTGCCAGATTTATCCAGTATTTGATGCATACAGAATATCCATTACTATTTTATCTGTTATGTTAGAATCCTCGCAGATTAACCCAGTAAGTTCAATATGTACACAGGTTGCCTTCAGAAAAGTTTGCTGGGTTAAATTTTGTATGTAGTTGATGGAAGATAATGTTCATCAGTAACTGCTACAGTCATGTTGCCTTCCTGGCATCTAGAATTATGAGGTGGCTCATAGATTTTTGTAAAATTTGTCGATCCTTAGACTACATGAAATAAAATTATAAAATGTGGCTTTCATTAAGAGCCTTAACTTTTCATCTTAAATGTCTTCTGACATGATGCAAATTATACAAACTACAATGGAAATTAAATTTATGCCTCTTATTTTTTGGAAGTGTTGCTGTTTCTATCCTGATCTTATATAGTGGGAAATAAGGAATGTGAAATATATTGTACACATATCTTTTTAAGGTGATGCAAAAAAATGAGTAAAATTGTACATTTTTGTAAAGATCATTACTTAAACCTCCTGTTGGTTTTGGGTAAAGTGCTGTTGTAATTGCAGATGAAGTGTGTTCGCATTAAATGTCAGTTTGTTTTGATTGAGTATTGAATTAAGTAAAATTGCAGTTTTTAAGAAACAGGTTATGTCTGTACTGTGTTTGTTAAATACACTATTTATGTGAACCCGTAATTTTTAGAATCCATTACACTATTAGAATAGTATGGTAAAGTTAAAGTTGTCCATATGCTCAATTAACCTTTTGACGCCGGAATTTAGTGGCTGTTCGTCTATTTAAAGGGCCTACTGCTCATCCACTTTAGTTGACGTTCGGTGCTAAAAGGTTAAGTACCGCACCAAGAAGGTGTATGGTAAATAGGAGATACAGCTTCATACACTCTTATCTTTGGCACTAGACGGAGGTGAATGGTCACCTAAATGCCCTGGGTGCTTTACCCTTCGTAGGATATGAGGCAGCGTAGGCTCCGGAGCCAGTCTGGACATAGTGGTGAGGATAACCTCTGCCCTGATGGAAATCAAATCCTGATTTCTTGTTTGTCCAGCTCAAGGTGAAGCCAGTATAGTAATGGATTAAAATTAGGGTTGTTGGTTCTTTTGTTTAAAATGTGGAGCATGTTTTCTTTTGTATGAGAGGTCTAACAAATGTTCTGATTATGGAGCCAAAACCAGAGCGTATCACTGGGCATGATTCTGAATTATTTTATTCCTGCTATGCTGCAGCTTTACGTCAGAACTTGAGACTCCAGGATGCAGGCATAGGTAGCATGAAACTGCCTATTTGACTGTCAGTACCATACTGCCATCACCTCGCAAGTTTACTAGATTTTCTGCAGTCACACTTACAAGGAAGTGTATGACTCCCCAGTAACTAAGGCCTGCTGGTTATTATCTCTGCTCACCAAAGGTGGGTCTTATATTGACAGGGTCAAAGGGAAAGTTTAACTTACCATTAAACAGGAATTGGAATGGGATAGGGCTGTTACAGCAATTGAACATACATTATTTACATTCAAAACTACGGACATATGGTTACATATTAGTTATTACTCTGCAGCTGACTGATGATATGGGAAACAGTGTTATACCCTATCTCGATCTCCAGTCCTTCCTTATATATTCTCATTACTGGTAGCTTGATTTGTTTATACTCTTGTACCTAAAATAGATCTCCAGCTACTTGAAAGAGGGCTCTTTCTGTCTTCATTGTCCTGGATGTTACATCTGTTATGAGTTCTGCATGTCTTGGAGGCGCATTCTGGTTACATTTTAACAGATGAAAAGTCAGACTTGGCTAGCCTTACGAGATCACACTCAATCATGACACTCACAAGTGACCACTTTCTGAGTGCTGGTCCTGAGTTAGAGTGGTTATTGTTCATAATTAAGCAAGTGTAGCATTTCTTGCTTTTACTGAATAAGTCTATTGCAACTTTATGACTAATGATAGCTGTAGCATTGCAAGTCCAGTTTGGATGATAACCAAATTTTCCCATGTCTAATTTAATATGATTCTCATATCCTCTGTCTCTCAAGTCACTGCTTTTGAAAATGTTTCCAATCAAAATTTTGCATTAAATTGTTGTTTACCCCCATACAGACCGCATGTCCAGACATCTCCACTTGATTTAATTGCACGTGACTGGTAGTACATATGTGTAAGTTGTGAAATTTTTAAATTAATGTTGTAACAAATCATCACCATAGGCACAACAGCCCCTTTTGAGCCAAGGCCTTCTTCAGAAGCTTCTGCCAGCTGTCCCTATTCCTTGCAGCATTCCTCCAATTTCTCTCCCCCAGCTTCCTGGCATCTTCCATCACACCCTCTTCCCATCTTAGTTTCGGCCTGCCCCTCTGTCTTCTTCCTTCTGTCACTGCAACGAGAACACTTCTAGTAGGGCTCTGTTCCTCCATATGAATAAGGTCCTGCCCATTTTAATCAATTAATTTTAAGTTTTAAGTTGTAACAAATAGCAGTTAAAAATAGCCTGTACATGGAGAATTATATTTTTTTCTCTCTCGTCATAGCAGGGTTGCTACAATGTGGAACTTCATCCTGAGAAGCACTATTGACAATGAGGTTTGCAATTAAAATAGAGGATAGAGAAAACCTGTTAAAATACATTCATAATTACTCATTTTTGAGCATAAACTGTTATGTGGGAATTGAGGTTCTAACAGTGGTGCCTGTGAGGTGTACTGTCTTCTGGGGTGTGATGTTATGTAGTAAAAGGTAAATGAGTTCCATTACAGGCCTGGGCTGCCCAGAGGGTTCCAGGAAGTTAAGGTTCCCAGATTACATGACAGTGGCCCAGGATGGTGGTAAGGTTGTCAGCCTTATGCACCGGCCGTTTTTACCCCCAGGAAATACTACCGGTACTCATTTCTTTTAGATGCTGAGTCAACCCCAGGGCCGTAGTACAATCGGAAGGATTATGTCAATGAAAAATTCCAATGACACTATTTGGAATCGAACCAGCGACCTTCTGATTTGTGGCACAGCACCTTAACCACTGTGCTACCGTGGTCCCCGATGTTATGTAGTATGTTGGGTAAATAGGTATTGATATTTTGGAGGAACTAGGTGCCTCCATCATCGTGTTAAATGATTCATGTACTCTAATGATTAAATAATTCCTCTGAAACGTCAGTGTGTATCTACCATACTACATGGCATCATATCCCAGAAGACAGTAATCTTTACAGATGTCTGTGTTTTTCTTTTTTCTCAGGCAAACGAACACAAGAATGTATCTGTGTTGGAATCTGTATAACTTTGATGATGGTAAACTTCTTCTTTATTGTCATCCATTTTCGAATGGAGAATCTGAGTACCATTGTGATAGCAGCACTCTGCGGGATCATCACAGCTGACTTAAGTTCAGGACTAGTTCACTGGGGTGCAGACACATGGGGCTCTGTGGAACTCCCCATCATCGGCAAGGTAAATGTTGTATGTGTTATAACTATTGTGTTTCAAGAAGTGTCACAGTGACCTGAGGCTGTGTGGCAGGAACCCTTTCCCCCCCCCCCCCCCCTCACATTTCATAAACAATTATAGAACAAATAAAATCAATATATAAAAA
>Ga0123355_10013384_pt1 | contig 12762 bp, 8 predicted proteins | sample TergutEmb28metaG_3_FD_89872 | JGI IMG/M metagenome (GOLD analysis project Ga0123355, IMG submission 89872) | Embiratermes neotenicus P1 segment gut microbial communities from Petit-Saut dam, French Guiana - Emb289 P1 | ecosystem: Host-associated > Arthropoda: Insects > Digestive system > Gut ...
CTTGTGTCACTAAACATTATATGCACTAGCAGCAAGTTAACTCTTGCATCACTAAACATTATATGCACTAGCAGCAAGTTAATTCTTGCATCACTAAACATTATATGCACTAGCAGCAAGTTAACTCTTGTGTTACTAAACATTATATGCACTAGCAGCAAGTTAACTCTTGCGTCACTAAACATTATATGCACTAGCAGCAAGTTAATTCTTGCGCCACTAAACATTATATGCACTAGCAGCAAGTTAACTCTTGTGTCACTAAACATTATATGCACTAGCAGCAAGTTAACTCTTGCTTCACTAAACATTATATACACTAGCAGCAAGTTAGCTCTTGCATCACCTAACATTATATACACTAGCAGCAAGTTAGCTCTTGCGTCACCTAACATTATATGCACTAGCAGCAAGTTAATTCTTGCATCACTAAACATTATATGTACTAGCAGCAAGTTAGCTCTTGCGTCACTTAACGTTATATGCACTAGCAGCAAGTTAGCTCTTGTGTCACCTAACATTATATGCACTAGCAGCAAGTTAACTCTTGTGTCACTATACATTATATGCACTAGCAGCAAGTTAACTCTTGCGTCACTAAACATTATATGCACTAGCAGCAAGTTAACTCTTGCGTCACTAAACATTATATGCACTAGCAGCAAGTTAACTCTTGCATCACTAAACATGTGCACTAGCAGCAAGTTAACTCTTGCATTACTAAACATTATATGCACTAGCAGCAAGTTAACTCTTGCGTCACCTAACATCACGTGCATTAGCGGCAAGTTAACTCTTGCATCACTAAATATTATATGCACTAGCAGCAAGTTAACTCTTGCGTCACTAAACATTATATGCACTAGCAGCAAGTCAAGTTATTGTCACCTAACATTACATGCACTAGCAGCAAGTTAACTCTTGCGTCACTAAACATTATATGCACTAGCAGCAAGTCAAGTTACTGTCACCTAACATTGCATGCACTAGCAGCAAGTAAAATCAGCGTCACTAAACGTTACATGTACCAACAGCAGTGAACTCAGTGTCACCTAACAGTACATACACAAGCAGCAAGTCAAATCAGTGTCACCTAACACTACATACACTAACAGCAAGTGAACTCAAATAACACTACATGCACTAGCAGCAAGTCAAATCAGTGTCACCTAACATTACAAGCACTAGCATCTAGTCAAATAAGTGTCACCTTTATGTGCAGAAGCCATCAAGTGAACTCAGGATCACCTAACATTGTTTCCAAATTGTGCGTAGTCTCTCTGTACAATTTTACCACATCTCTAAGAGATTAATAAGTTCCAATTTACACTCTAGTACATAAGTGTCCAACATTTTTATGGAACAGGGCCACACCCATTCTTTTGGGCAAGTCTGCAGGCCGCACATGGAATAATAACAATATGTGGTTTATCTAACCACCTAAATTACTGAGTAATTTTTATTGTATATACATAATTTATGAATATGGCCATGGGTCACATAATACAATCTGGTGGGATGAAGGCTGGAGACCCATGCTCTAGTAGTAATTTAGCTATCACAAACAGAAGACAGCCTTATGATCATCCATGGTCTTGCACCAAAAAATGCATTGTATTTATCAACACACACCAAGTATGTTTAAAATCAGGATTTTTAGTGCAATTCCACTGCATCAGCAGTGATGTGCTGCCATTTAAATGCAGCTGCAAAGTTAGGCAGCGTGCTATTTGAACAAGCCTTGAAAGAGCCATACTCCGTGGCAACAGTACATTTTACAGAGTAACAAATGTGCCACCACGCATCACAAAGATATTTTCATATACAAATAAAACACTATGCAAAACTGTTCGAGTTACAATGTCCCATACAACCAAGCCATTCCATGACACACAAATGTGTTCAACAGACATCACTTTGCATATAACATTACACCTGAACAGTAGCAGTAAACACTCAAATACCTTTCAAGCCATTTCCACTGCAAGTAACGGTGAAAATACATGGAATTTTCAAACAGGTGAAATGGCTCCCCAGCTAGAAATGTCTTGACTGCTGCCATGCATTCAAGAAACAGCTCCTTGTTGCCGGTAGCAAGTTTCTCTTTACAGTGTTCAATTATTTCTGCATTTAAAATGTCAACTGCCTCACTTGCCTGCAATCATAACAAACTATCACTCTCTGCTTGACAACCTACAAACTGTAAACACTGTCAACCTACAGCAACACCTACTTCACAGAAGTACATTTAACAGATGTGAAAAACTAGTGTTTGTTTTTCAGCTCGTAACATAAACTATGACAACAACACAAACATGCCTAGCCAAACATCTCAATCCAACTTCTAGCAGTAAGTGATCACTGTCTGTCAAATTTCTCTCTTCTCAATTGGTGTTCCCTTTTTTTTAATGCTATGACTGATTTAATTATTACTATTCAGTTCTAATTAACTATCATGAACTAACAATAGTAACTAGTCTTTTTACAAGGATCTGGTCAATATCCCCAACAGTACCACACTGTGAAACAAATGGTTCCCTCACCTGTGGCACTGGGATCATAGTAAATTATTCTTTACCACACATTTTTACAGCACATTATGATCATCACTATTCTGTAAAGATATAGTATTCTAGTACAAGCCTATATTATTATAAAATGTGTGCAGAGCACTACACTGAAAGAATAACAACAAATTTGGTTTCAACTAACCCTTAAGTCAACCATAATATTCTTTCGTCTTTTACCTACACATGAAAAATATGAGACTTGAGATAACCTTTAAGTATGTTTGGAGGAACACAGATGAGTGCTGAATATACGTAAGTTGAGAAAAGTATGTGCAGACTTTACACCAGTTTGGAAATGTATGCACAGTGCAACAGTTCTTGCATTATCCCCAAAAATTTAAAATTTACAGAAAAAGTGTACTGAAAGTGAAAGAATGTGTTCTATTTTTCTGTACAACTTTCATGCATGAAACTTTTGCTTTGATGAACACAGTGGGTTACATCCAAGATACACAGAGAAACACATGCATGTCTTCACACAGGGTGCCCATCACGTCTGTCCAATTTTACCAAAATTGGAACACGTGGGAAAGGTTAGTAAAAATGGCTGGTATCAAATACGATGAAACAGGGTTCAGCAGTTCTGGAGTTAACATAAGTTTGAAATCATAAAGGACCAGTATTTGAAGCTAAACCACTTTCCCAGAATTTTAAATTTTTCTGTGCAGTAACTCATGGGCTTTGATAAATGTAGTTTCAGATCTATATTCCATTTTAAGTGCCTTAAAAGATGTGACTAACTGAACTACTATTTATACTGTCAGATTCTCTCTTGCAAAACATTTGACAATGACTCTAAACTACAATCTGTAGATGAGTGAAATTTGCTCAACAGTCCTCCAGACTCTACTATCACCAGAAAATGCAAATGGAAGGCAAATTTTTATATATACTACATACTTATGCATTTTATAGTCAGCTTCTTTACCACTGTTATGGTAGGTACTATGTCAGGTAATCACATCTCTAATTACTGCCTTCAAATTAATGGAAAGCACAGTGAATTTAATAGCTTTAATAAAATGTCTGAGACATCAGATCCTTATTAAATCACAACTCCAAAGATTCATGACCACAGAAATGAATAGTTATTGAAATTTCCTACATCATGAACTGGGTACAGACTGGGAACTTGCAGACTTCATTTTCTGTTAAACATTTACTCCAACCAACCATGAAACAATATCTTGTAACCAAATACAACCAGAAAACAGATGATCCTCATCTCTAAAAGCTGCCCTTAAAAATGCAAAAACTCACCTCTCTGTCTAAATATGTATGGTAAATAGATCGAGCTACCTCCAGACGATTCTCATCTGACTCGACCTCATACCTCTCCTGTGGATCACCAGCAACAAATTAATGAGATGTAAAATACAGTGCAATCCAAAAGCAAAATAACTATCTACATCACAGTTTCATACATGCCAGCTTGTATAATTTCACCTATTCTTTATTTTGGAAACATAACTGATTTTTTTATTTTCCTTGTATATATAGCTACATGTATCAATGTTTCCAAATCATCATCAGTAACAAACCATGTACCTAGAATAACTTATTGGGTATTTCTATAGTAAACCAGATATTGTTATCACAAACTGCAAGTCTAGCATGACTTCTACAACTGCATGACTGCAATAATGAATATCTAGAATCAGTATAGCTTTTACTACAAGCTGAATGTCTACAACAGCTTCTAGCGAAGTATTCGTAAGGGAAATGCTAGAAGGATACGACTTACAGTTGATTAGGTTATGTAACAACTACAATGTGTTACTAACAAACAAAACATTCTCTCAAATTTAACATTTCAAATCTCCAATCCTGAGATGGTATAACTATGCAAACTGTTTGCTTACAGAGGTTAGATTACAGGGGCTAAATCTGCAGCAGGCTCAAGGTTTTTCTCTGAATCTGAGGCCTTCCGAAATCAAAGTGTGCAATAAGCTATTTCCTGCTGGATAAAGCAGCTGAAAACATAAGGCCAAATGTCCAATTCCCTAAAGGTCTTCATGGTGTGATGCTTGAGCACATGGACAAAACTTTACCTTTACCTTAACCAACCTGGGCATTCCTTCAGACTATGTTAACATTACATGACAATTTTTTCCAAGCATCTCCCAACCCCACTTGCTTCTAATGGAAAAAACATTTCGAAAAATGGGGGTAACATTTTGCCAACATACACAGCACATGTTGTGTCATGTTCCCTGTAGGGAAGAGAAAAATTGAGTTGCATTAACCTGAGTTATATTCCTTAGAAAAGGTGAAATGAATACGAAGGTGACATAGCAAAAGAAACCTCTCAAGGCTCAAACACGCATTTCATGACTAATATTTGAAGAGAAGAGAAGGTAATATTTATTCTTACTTGATTTAATAGTATATTTCCAAATCAATAGCTTACATAGTGATGATCGGTATATACATAAGGATTTGGAAAGTAGCTGTCATGGCCTATTTATCCCAGTGTTTTTCTGGACAGGAAAATCATGAAACCTCAGCCAGAACAGCAAAAAGTCAAAATAGGCATGTCCCACAAGTAATACTACAACCCTGCCACTACAACAGCCTGCCTGATTTAACAATGTTCAGCAGAGAGTTTTGAACTAACACTCCACTTGGTATGGAACAAAGGACATTACTCAATTTGATCCACAATTCTGCACTTTTTTCCAAACTTCCTTCCTTTATCATTCGTTTAAGTGAAATAACTGCAGCAGTGTAGACAACACAGTGACTAAGCTACGGGCTGGATGCCCGAGAAACTGTGGTTCGATTCCTAACAAGGAAAGAGAGCTTCTGTTCTCCAAAATGTCCAGATCAGCTCTGCGGCTCACCCAATCTCACATTCAGTGTGTACCAGGGACTCTTTCTGCATAGGTAAAGTGACCAGGGCTTAAAGCTCATTGCTCACACCCACCCAGAGCCAAGGTTACGAATTAGTGCAATTCCATTCTCCCACATGCCTTAATGGCACGCACAGAGACAACTTTATCCTGGTTGTAATCTTCAGGTGGAAAGGATATCTACAAATTCCTAGTCTTTTGGGACCCTATGCAGAATATTCTCAAACCCACCCATACCACAGTCACAACACCTAGAAGCCCCAACAGGGTAGGAATTCCAAGACTCTAGTCTTACTATGTAATGCTGCGCAGTATGGTGGACAGCTCCCAAAATTCTGGAGTATGATAGAAGTAGCAGGTTCCTCCAAAATGTTGGTAGCCACCCACCAAACTGTACATTTACACATTGCACACCAGGAACCCACATTCACAGCCATGAAAAACACAAATCAACAAAGCAGGAATTTCTTCATGTCCTCTCCACCTGAACAGAGACATAGAATATCATATTTTTAAGTTTTCCATTTAAAAATTAAGATGATAAACATAGTCCAAATGCACAGTCTCATCTGTCATACTACAACAATGTCAAGTAGCATGAAACTGATCAGAAATTTTGCCATGACATATTTCATTAGCTTGTGAAAATGATACGAGTCATTTACTTTCCAGTCGCACTCACATTTAATGAAAACCAGATGTCTGGTTACCTCTTGCCATCACTATGCAGTTACATTAATTACATCAACGCCAATACTATCACCAACGTTGGAATGTAACTTCCTTCTCTTACAGCTTGAGCAACCATGTGAGTACGTAAATGATAGTCTCTCCTTACTAACAACATTCTCATTACTTTCAATGTCACTATCACCTACAGATGCATCACTGTCATGAGACATCTAGATTGGAATCACTGTCTACAAGTAATTCCTCAGTAACTTCACCACATACACAAACTTAATTCTACTATTTCCATCTTTGATTGGTTACAACTTAATCTGATATATTTACTCTTAAATGCCATCAATATTAGTTCTCCTTAAACTATCAAAAAGTTCATCAAAACCAGATGAGGCAAATTCACAAAAAATAATGGTATACATTACTGACAACAAACTGTACAATTATACAAATCTGACACACATCAGAATGCAATATACAGGCTCCATGATTGTAACATAAGAGAGAGACAATAATTTGATAGCAGTACTCAATGAGTCATTATCTGCCTCTTCAACACTGCACACATAAGTCTCCACATCTCATAATCCCACCCTTTGATTATGATCAAACAGTGCACATATTCATGAACTCACAATAGAATCGAGGAAGATGTTGTAGCGATGATACTTTGGTCTCTTAACCTCACAGAACTGTCGGAACAATAACCGGCCAATGGGCTGCTGATCCACAACATACGAATACTTTACATCTGCGTAACAAAGAGAAATGATAAGAACACATATTATATGAAGACTTTTGTGGTGGTGTCAGTTTACACTGTGACATTGTGTATGATTTTCCTTGTGGTCGACAACAGCATCTTTCTTTAAAACACCAGCAACCACCCATCAGAGGAACACAATATAAATCTTCACCACAATAAAAACCCTAATGTATAAGGAACTGAAGTTTTCATTCAACTGAAATGCACTATGGCAGATTAAGTGTAACTTCTAACATTCAATTAATAAATCTGAATCAAACTTACCTATTTTATTTTTTAAGTCTATACACTGTGATATGTGAGGGAACTGCAAAATTTTCCTCCATTTTTTACTTTTTCCTTTGTTACTATCTGCACCACCTACAACAAGAACAGGTAATTCGATGTAGATTATCATTCCAACTGAGAACATCAGTACAATAATAGAAATGATCCAAACTATTTCTCCAGTTTTTTGTAAACCCATACTCCTACTGCCTCTATACAGCAAATGACAGAAGGCTGCACAATACAGGAACAGCCAGATGCTTCAAAGAATAAGGAATAAGGTAATTAAAATGTCCAGGCAGGGTTGTGCCAAGGCTCACTTATTTGCCAGCTTCTCACAGCAGAGGCATGGATCCAATCTCAGGGCTGTCCATGTGGAATTTATAATGGCAGATGGGACCTGAGCAGGGTGTCCTCTGATCAGCTCACTATCCATTGCCCCACCAACACCCCATACTCATACATCATCAGGAGCTGGTACAAGCCCTTCTGAAGATGCAGTACAAGGGACTCAACCTCATTCCACTCTTATGGTTAATCACTGTTAGTACACTGCTGACATCTGGTTTTAACTCTGCCATTAACAGAATTAGTAACAAATTACATAATGATGTTGCATATGCACCATGTACATGCACCTTTACATTAATGCAACATGTGGCCAATGAAAAATAATTGCAATGTACCAAATGCAGCAGTTACAATTTTTTTTTTACTCTGCAAATTTAATGTTTACAAGAAATGTTCGGTTAACAAATGATAATGCGTCATGTAATGTGCCTGATGATGTTTAATGCTTTCCAGCTGGGGTTGTTGTTGTTTTTTTTTTCTTCTTTCTTTCTTTTTTATGCTTATGCTGGTCACAGGTTCTTCAGTGCAGGGGTTAAAGAGCATGCAGACTATCTGGCCTGGTGTTACATGGGCAAAGTTTATGTAAATAATAGACATATATTCATCTCAAGAATGAACTATAACTTAACAAATACAGATACTCATATCAGGTGACTGAGTATGAATAGTAGCTAATGTTGAACATGGAAGAGTTTATGATTTGTAATAACATTAAGAATATTACAAGGGCAAATCACATGAAGAAGGCAATTTATGTGCAAGATGAACAACTCATGTCACAGCATGCTCCAAACATGATTGTAACTACAGCCCACAGACCACAAGACGATCCCTGCAGGGGGGTATGCAAGTGTGCCATGGTGTGAGGGACTGCTGGCTGTAGGTGGTACAACAATGACACTGGTAGGAATGATAAACTGTCCTACTACTAGATAAAGACTGAAAATATCAAGCATTTCAAGCAGTGTGAAGTGAGCAAGAATACTGTGTGAATGCTTTCAGGAACAGTGGTAGCAACTCATCATTCTCCATGAAATCTTGCACCTGGGGTGCCTCTATCACATTCCTAGCAGGGATCACCCCCTGATCTGTGGACGGCACTACACTGCCGGGTAAGACAATGAATGTCACCAGGCATCTCCACATAGTCTGTATCGTACAGTCAAGGTGTAATTATACAGCTTCACTGTCCAGTTGCCCAATTAGCGAACCATATTCACAATCAGAAGGGGTAACATTCTCTTGAACATACAAAAGAATGTTAGCACAACATGGAGAAACATGTGCAAATGGCTGGAAAGGTTTAGATGTGGCTGAACAAATGTGGGTGACAAAGGATTTTCAACCTGTCTCACCTATTCAACAATGGTGAAACAGGTGCATTCACGGTTCTGCACATCAGATCACACAAAACACCCTCAAATATCACTAAGTTTATACAAGGTGGGTTTCCAAACATCTCATTTATGATCAACGCACAGGCAGCTTCAACATTTGGCAACAGAATTAAAGCCCGGTGGGAGCTGCAGAAGATCAGAATATAAATGAGATCTGCATAAGGTAGGTCATTTACTTCCTGCCACCTTAATTTGACATTCAGCATTTTGAGCTTCACAATCTGTGACATGTACATGTGACATTAGGCACCACAACGTTGAGGTTCGTTCACTTTCTAAACATAAACTCTCGCCTTTTACAGAGATGCCATGAATAATTTATGTTCCTTGCACCATGTATGGTGAAACAATCATATGGTGTAGACCAACAAAATGGACCTCTGTTAAATTTCAGATATTGTGAAAAATTTAATTTAATTTAACAGAGGTGCATTTCGTTGGTCTACATTATATGATGCCACAAACAGCTGCATAACAAGACAGGACATCCAACATTTGCTCTAATATGGGAGCTTGAACATATGTATCAGTCTGCCACTGTGTTGATCTGGCATCTCTACACCCAATGGTCAATATTTATGGACATTCAATATATTCTCTAGTCTCCTGCCTCTCTTATTTTAATTAGGAAACAGTCAGTCATGACATAGGAATTACACTGTGTGGGCAAAAATTCAAACACGTATCCTGAACAGGCATAACTGCATATATAAATACTACACCAAACAGAAACTTCTAATGACTGTACAAAATGTCAAAATTCTGGGTACCTATTATAAGTAAATAAACAGTGCTCTTTGGGTTATTATGCAGTGAGTGGTGGTAATTTCTTACCACTACTTGCTGTGTAGTATCCCAGAATGCAGTTCTCAAGTAAATAAACAGTATTTAAAGAAGTGCTGACATTACATACCATGTCACTAACCCTGTGATTACTGCACCAATTCAAAATATATTAGAAAAGCCCTGTATTAAGTGAAACTTTGTTTGGTGACTTACTTTCAACACATTCAGTACAAATAAAGGGGTTTACAAAATTAGAGTCTTATAATGTCACACTGCTGAACTATATTTTAAAAGTTTCAGGGCAAATAAGCATGTTCACACACATAAATAAAAATGTCACAATGTGTCTAGAATGAACACATGGACCCTTCACCAACAAAGCATAGTGCATGCTCAGGTTGTCAATGAAGCAGAGACAGCCAGGGAGGTGCAAAAGCTGAATACTCAGATGTAGCGGGTGACAAGAATTTAGGGTTTGGAATGTGCAGTAACTTAATCCCCATAGAACTATGAAAACATCACAACCAACCTCGGGCTCACACAACTATCAAGTTCTTGTGAGCACTGCAATAAATTTCCTGTGTCTGAATCAGTCTGGATGATGCTAAAGATAAAAGTCCTGCCTCTACCAGTATCAGACCCTGGTCATCCAACCTACTTTATGGAGCAACACACAGACTCTGTCGCACAGGCAATCAACCAAGAAACATGAGAATAAACTCATGAAGAGTTTGTAACATTCAACATCGAGGTCTGCATTATGAAACTTACACAGATTAAATGCACTGCAATTCAAAATCACATATCTATATGAAAAACCCAACAATAAAGTATTTAGAGTACATCACAATCACTGCTGCACTGTATATGAAACATGGCATATGTAACACACAACACTTCTATCAATGTGCTACGCAAATTTCTTTCTTACTCTTACACATTCCATATTATTAACAAAATTTTGACATAACACTAACACATCACTATTATTTGCAAACCACTTCATTCAGCAACATGCATGATTAGGAATCAGCTTTATACTACATTACCTCATACTGCAGCATCCTTACTATTCATCCAACTATCATCTACTCCCATACTTGTCAAAGAGTCTGTTTCAAATATGCCTTTATATCTCAAAACAAACATAATGTAAAATAAAATAAATTAAATTAAACTACACCAACAAAACCTATCATCAAAATTAAATTTGTTTTAAAAAATATAAAACCATATCCAATACAAAACAAAATATGTTCTGCATTCATTTGTATTAGACACTTCCTTATAAACAGCATGACTATTTGAGCAGTATGTTTATTCGCAATTGAAATGAAAAGACATTCTGTTTCATTTAATATTTTTTAAACTTCCACTTACACTGCTAGACAACAGCTGTTAACTTGTGCAATGCAGAACGGTTTAATAAAACTGATCTAATTCAGTTCTCAAATAAATCCGTATTGTTCACAGTGCAGACCGCTCTTCCAGCTTACAAGTGCCACATACTTTACAACCTTTCTTCCAGGGTACTTTTATAGAGGTCCAAATCTTTGACTGGTAAAGGGATTATTGTTTATAAGTAATCAGTACATAACAACATGTACGTAACCGCGACGCAATGGACTGTCATGCTAAGTGCTGTAATTATTAAGGCATAACTCTGCTTCTAAAGGCCTGGGGAGTATAAAAACCATTCGTACACAGCTCACCATAACTATACACACCATGGCCTACAACGCTCTCCAACTGATAGAATGTTACGCCTACCTTCTCTCGCTTTTAGATATACAGTATTTGCAACAATATTCTCTAATTCCATGAGTTCCAGTTTGCCTGATTTCACGATCCCCGGGCCGATATCGACCCTGTCCCATCAAAATGTTTACTTCGGTCGGGGTGTGGTGGAGCGGGGAAGATGGCGACCGAGACCTTCACCTGAAACGTCAATTTTTATTGCATGCATTTTGATAACATGTCACAGATGTTCACTGATGAATTGACTATATTACATTTGACTATTACCAGTACCTCTGTAAACTTCACAGTACAACTACAAGACCGTGGCGGTAGTCCCTACGCACAGGCCTTTAGGACAGGCAGGGAACACTGAACACATGGATTAGAGGCCTAGCACTGCCGGCTAGATCGTTAGCGTGTTTCGTAATTTATGAACTGTGGCTTGTTTACTCGCCGACTCCAACGCTGACTAGATGTTGGAGAGGCAACGAGACCTTCGACACTACAACTCGCTATAAAACAGCACGCTCCCTAAAATCTTTGCGCTGTTGGAGTTGATGTGGTGCTACTCGTTATTACGCAATTTTTTTTAATACGCGAGTCCCATGTGTACGTCGCGTTGGATTTACGTAAATTTAATTCCTAAAGATAAAAAGGTTCGAATTGTCATTCGAACTAACTTTTCAGCAAATGGGACTAATATTAAACGATCTAATGCGGTGGTATTTGTCATCTCTAAAACCATTAATAGCAAAGATAAATCAAACGTTAGGAAGATACATTCAGTGTATTATATGGACAATGTGTGCCGACTGATTGAGTGCCCTCGTGCCTTGGCATTAACCAAACGATTACTGGAGGTACAGCCGTAAAGACGAGGAGATAGGGAAAAGACTCAACCGTATGGGAAAATGGCTATAGGTACGCGAAAAGACGGAGATCGTTTGAAGGTGTGTTTTCTGTTCTCCATACCATTTTTAGACTGAAAGTGAATTCCAGGATTTTGCGTGGCAACATTCCTTGCCCTACAAGTTTCAATTTCTTGTTTTCAAAATTCATTATTCCACAGTTTGTCTGGCATACTTTTGCCTACACAATGGTTCGGTGTCATCTGCATTTCTCACCGAAAAAGGCACAGGTGTTTCAAGCTGATCAGAGTGGCATAGTGACAATGCTTCTGCTCGTACCCATTTCAGAAGCACTGGCTACCCATTACCCAACTTCACTTCATAAATTATTTAACTCAGTCTCTCCACAGAAATTTCATGATTTTATCCTTCAAAATCTCTGCATACTCCCTATTAATGATACGCTCTCACAGTCGTCAAAGCTCGGAGGTATTAAGGTAA
>Ga0123355_10013385_pt1 | contig 12761 bp, 5 predicted proteins | sample TergutEmb28metaG_3_FD_89872 | JGI IMG/M metagenome (GOLD analysis project Ga0123355, IMG submission 89872) | Embiratermes neotenicus P1 segment gut microbial communities from Petit-Saut dam, French Guiana - Emb289 P1 | ecosystem: Host-associated > Arthropoda: Insects > Digestive system > Gut ...
CGGATAAAAGAGCATGGGAGACATATCAGATTGGCCCAACCTGACAAATTGGCAGTAGCTGAACACAGCTTCAATGAAGACCACATTATCAGATTACAGGAAACCAAACTCCTTTCCACAAAAGCTGGCTACATGGATCATCTCATCAGAGAAGCCATAGAAATAGAGATGCATCCAAATAACATGAACAGAGATGGGGGCTTCAGTCTCAGCAAATCATGGAAGCCACTGCTTCATAAACTCAAAGAGACGAGACAGCCATCCAACACACAACAGTAATCCCACCTGCACACGCACTTATATACACCCTCCCCCCTCCACTACATGCTGGACTTCTAACTGCTCTGCATGAGCACACTACTTCCTATTGGCTCTGCCACTTCCCCGCTCCAACCCAACCAGGTATAAATACACCGCACAATCCTGCCACTGACATACTTCATCCACCTGCCTATGAAGATGGAACCGATAGTGAGTTCTGAAACATCAGCAATTAGAACTCAGATGCCGGGGAATTACCCAAAAAGGAACAAATTACAATTCTGTATTTATTTGATGTTTTATTCATAAGCTACAGCTGATATAAAAAGAAAGTCATGAAATTGAAATACCCCAGTATATTGCAGAATTAGTCTTACTTTTATAATAAGAAACTGTATTTTTATGCTGTAGTGTGAAACCAGTCGCATCATTGTTCGTAATGTACGTGAAATACATCTGATTTCCAGGTCTGTTAATTGAGTTGACTGGTGGTGACACAAATAACACTAGTACATAAATTGTGGTACAATGTAGTGAAATATGTGTACAGGATGGTTTCAGAATTTGTATGTAGGGTTGAAGGTTTCCAGTAATGTTAGATGGAATCTGTGAATGTAATACAAGTTTGTGAATTGCTTTTGTTAGTTACACTGCTGTTTCCTCATAGTTAGAATTTGTTTGCTGTGTATGAACCATTTCTCACAGAAGGTTATAGTTATTAATAATTTCTTGATTTTCATGGTTTGCACTTCTTGTTTGTTGAATGTCTTTTATGTTTAGATTCTGTTTCAGAGTAGAAAATTAGCTGAACATAATGTCATATAGTCATAAAACGTAAATGTATATAACACAGTGAAAGAATATTCATATCTGAATTGAGTGATACATCACGCAAGTTTTGTATTTACATGCAAAGTCCACTTGATACTGTAAGAGTGATATGTTGATGAATTATGAACGTTTCTCAAAATCAAAATAAAGTTCAGGGTTTCGTGGACACAGACTGTGATGTCTTAATTAAAAATTAAGATTGTCTGATGGATATTTAGTCAACTGACCTCCTGTGATTATTACAGATTGCCAACACATCTCAAGCATTGCAGTCTGTTGTTAACTGTGGCTTCCTATGCAGTCCTCCATTTCTTCCAGTCTGTGGCCCATGCATGCTAGTTTCTTATTCCCGTTATCTTCACATCCTCTTCAACCTCATTAGTTCATCTTTTCCTTGTTCCATTCGGGCTGTCACTATTTGGGGGGGGGGGGCATTTTTTCTTTTTTTTTTTTTTCATTATGTCCATACCATCTTAATCCAAGCAACTATATAAGTACTACCAACAGATCACATAATCAATTTTTTTAACAAATTAAACTCCATGTCACACTAACCTTCTTCTTAAGCTCACCTGCTCAGGATATTACGTGGTAGCTCACACACAAATCATTGACTATTTCACAAGAGCCTGCCATTGATACTTGTCTTGAAGCACACATATCAGCTTCTGCCTACCCACCACACTCCTACTATCCCCTTTTAATATAATCCTGCCATCCGTGCCACGGTTTTTAACAGGTCATTCCTTTACAATCTGTCCCATGCATGTGACACGTGTCTGTGATATGATCCTTGATTTCATTGGCTTAGAATTGTTTTGTTTGATGCATTTAGCCTGGCTTGATGTTTATCATTGCTTGGCCCTAATTATGCAACACACCATTTAATTTAAAAATCAGAACAGAACAGTTACAGAACTTTTGAAATAACCGAGCAGTCCTGCTCAGGGCTCCAACTTGCCAGAAACAAGTTAAACAAGATCACTTTCTACATGTTTTTCATTTTGTAATGTGCATGATGTTTCATCATGTGTATGGTACACAAAGATAAATAATGACTAATTCCTGTTTTCCAGTCTTCACATTTTATGAGCGTTTTTAAGCATTATAGCATTTAAAATAATTATTTGTGTGGATACTATTTTGAAAAATTGGTCCCTTGGATTTTGTTGGAATGTCCAGTAAAATTTATTTTGCCCCTCTAGGTCCCCAGACCCCACTCTTATGATAAAGTCTGTGTGAAAATTGCATTGAATTATTCATAAATGTACCGTTTAGGCATACATTATACTAATTCTTGGGGAACGTAGAACATCTGGAAGAGGTCAGAAATGTGTACAAACTTGAGCAAAAACATTGATGTAGGGGACCCCTTGAGAGACCTAAAGTGTGTAATGGAAGCTAATACTGAAATGCTTCATACATCAATAAGCAGTGGCACTTCTCTTAAATGGACATGAGCGATCAGCTCCATACAGCTGCAGCTTTACCCCCTGATAAACGTTGTATAAGAGACAAGGTCAACCTCCAGAGCCAAATTGGTTATGGTTGTGCAACAGAAAAATCCCTGCCCTTGCCAGGAATCATACTAAAGACATAGAACTCCCTTGCCTAGTCGTCATACTGAATTAATTTATGATACCAACATCAAAATCAAATTTCCTTATGAACTTCAGTGAAAGTCATCACAATTGGCTTTTGTAGTTTTTTGGTTGACATAATGCAGATGGATAGACACATCTTCCCCACTGTTTTTCCATGTTATGCGTTCCAAGCCTTTTTAGCTTGGAAATCGTACTGGTAGGTTTTTCCAAAACGTAGGGAACTACTTTAACCTCCACCACGTTAACAACCCAGAAAAAGGGAGGCCTTAACTACACTGCGGCAGAAGCCTGAAATCTCGAGGTTCACACAGTTTGAATGCATAACAATAATCGGACAATGTGATGCAGGGAATTCTGCTACATTTTAAAATTCTAGGCACTTGTATTGTTGCAACCCTTGCTATCAAATATAACGGCTTGTCTCACATGAAGATTCTTCAAGTAAACTGTGCTTTTGACATAAAATATAACAAATGTCTCTATAGGTAGCAGGAGTGAGCTCAGGCTACCACAGAGGGCACAAACCCAGTTGTATTTCGTTCCATACCTGCGTGACAGGATACCTTTTTATCTTAGCTCTACGGGTAAGATGAGCAGGAGTTGCACTGTGCATATACCACAACTTGTCACATTGTCGGCATTGAGATAATTATGCCTTTGCGGCTGTGACCATAAATTTACCGAAATGTTTGGACTTGATTTTAGGAGTACAGCGAGAGCTTTATATTAATTGTACGTAACTAAAAATCAGCCCGTGTAATCTATTCCATACAATCCCAACTACCTGCATGTGATATTAACAATCATACCTTTGTTACGTCCATCTCCAGGAAAATTGACTTTATAGTACAAATCCTAGATCCTACACAACATCAGTATTTCCACTTTGAAATAAGCAAAGACATTTTTGCTCGATGCATATTTGTATGCATTATCCTCATTTGTTGTTGCTAAACATGCGACGAAATGCGGAAAGGAGACATCCAGTGACTTTCATTTTTTAAAGTCTGTATTTTGCATTCCTTTGCATTAGTATTTCCAACCTTTAAGGTTGTGTATACGGAATTCTCAGCTAGAACTTTTTTGTTTTTGCTTCACAAAGTGAGACCGTGTATTGGTCTTGTATTAATTATTTGGTGCTTGGTTTTGTATGTTGCATTTCTGTGCAGTTCTTTTAAGATTAGGGAAACAGAATTTATTGATGGTACATGCAACACGAGCCGTTTTTGCTAGTCCTGGTTACAACATAAGATTTAAGAGTATGGTGTAATTGTATAACATAGCGACAAATTATTGAATGCATCGTAATAATCCCACTTTCTTAAGTCATTTAAGACGAAACTGCAACCTGTTAGACGATTGGTTGTCCCGGGGTGGAGGGTGGCGGAGGTACATTTTATTTAGCGTGTATGAATTTTTCACGCCAATTGGTTCTTTTACGTGAGACTCCTGACACATCATTATTTCTGTGAGAATAATAATTAATTTGGATTGATGTGTAAGAACATTTTTACTGTATATTAAAATTATTATTTCCTACGTTTTCGTACGTGCAGTGTGAAGGAAGAACATCCCATTTCCAAATTCCATTTCGCCATGTTCTCTGTGTTAGATATTTTGTTTTCAGATGTTGGTTGCTCTGGTTATCTTTAATACCTGATTAAAACTTCGTTTGGAGTAAACATATACTGTGATGAGAAAGAAACTTTTACATACAATCTCAAATTATTACAGTTTACTTAATTAAGTTATAATATATCGTTATCCTTAGTAGAAAAGAAAATGTACGAAGATGCTCAAATGAGGTAACCTTTTTCATTTATTCGTTTACGAATGGTTCACCATTTCGTAGTATCTGTAAACAGTGTTGCAGCGTGGATACATACGCTCATATGTTTGGGTGTTACTACATTAGCAGAAGGGATGTTGGTGCTTATGGTCGGAAGAGTGAGCGGATAAAATAATTACTTTGAGGTAAATTAATTTGGTTATAATGCTTAAATGTTGTTCAGCTTAGCTTTGTTATGCTGAATCTTCGGATTTTATGAGTTGTTATCGCTTGTTAAATTTATAATTCTATATCGCTTGGTCATGCATGTTTTGGCCTTATTCGTCCACAGCGTAATGGCTGAAATTTGACCCATATATCTAATTTAAACATTTTAATAATAGTGTTATTAACACAATACGTAGAGGTTTAACTCTCGGTTGATTGTTAAAAAAGTGTGACCGTACCTTATTTTGTGCTGTAAAGAAGGGGGTTTATTAATGTTGTTCACGTCTTGAATTTTCACAGCTGTGTTCATTGATGCCTAAATTAGGCTAACTGGTTAATTGAGCGTAAAAGTTTGTTAATTCTTTTTCCTTGTTATTTCATTTTTTTTGCAAACGTTTATGTGTAATAAAAATGTTCGGAAGATCTTTAGTTTCACGCTGTGAATTTATGTGGTTTTTAATAATGGAAAACGTTGACCGGTGATTTATTGCTGTGTTTTTGCATGAGGTTTAAAAGCATTGAATGGAGGAAGACATTACGATTTGAGCAGTGGTAATAATATATATATATATATATATATATATATATGATGACTTTACAAAGTATAAAGGAATTCGCTGATCGCATGTAATGTAGTCAGGGAAGAAACGTAGTTTTGGTGTGTGTGTGTGTGTATGTGCGTGCGCGCGTGATTGTGTGGGTAATACGGTTACACGTTACTACCTAAAACACGATTTCTTTGTTCATTATTCATGAATGTATTACGTGAAATAGCCTATTATATGTACCATTTAGGTAGCTCATACGAACCAGAGGTTTCATTGTCGGGTTGATCGGCACTTAAACTTTCTTGTTAATTGAGCTTGTAGTTATGGATACTCGGGGAGTGAAACTGGTTTTCGTGTTTCCATGACAACAGCATCCCCGTTGGCATGGCGACTAAACGCACACACATATATAAGCATGTGGTGCAGTGTACTGATATTGACGTCCTCATTTTTTACACCATCTTTCGAAAATGTGAGAGTGATAGCAACTTGTCCGTACGTTTCTGTCTTTAATTGGTGGGAGTGTTACTTCATTGGGGTGTTAGCTCGGTAAAATTATCAGTTGAAATGCCCCGGATGCCATAGTCCCGGCACCGTAACTGTTAACGCACTAGCTGCAGGATGTTTTACCTCGTCAGGTTTGATCGGTATGTTATTCCCAAGTAAACTGGTACAGCACTTGGAGTTGAAATTCCTCTGATCATTTTCGGGAATCGTTAATAGTGATAGGACACCCGAATTTGTGGTTCGATATAAATAGAAGGCCAAGGGTCTTCGAGATGGTCATGACCTAAATGTGACCGTTTTAGCCACACGGCCAGTAAATAACTTGCAGCTTCCAATGATTACGTGACATCCAGTTACAAGTCATTCTAGCTAGGCATTACGCTGGTTTGTGTCAACGAGTCAGTAGTATCGGTTAAAATGAAATACCAGTTGCATAGAAATTATAAATAGCTGAGGCATGTTAGTCTATATCGCATCCACGTATTCACATTTGTCAAAGCACCGAGTGTCGTACAGTGTCACGTCGTAGTGATATGTTCGATTCCACGAATAGATTTCCGTCTGATATCACTTCAAGTAGATACGGCTGAGAACAACTTTACGATACGACGATGACGTACATTTTGTCACATTAAGCATGCTCTGGGATAACTTATTAAAGTTGTGACTACGGGCTGGACAACCGGAGTTGAATGAATCCCCGACATGGAATTTTCACATTCGTTTCCATACAACCTTGGGGGCACCCTACGTTGTAGCCATTGTTTTTCGTAGAGTGCGTAAAGCGGACGAAGGCAATCACTGGTCTTCATATAGTACCGATGTTTAAGAATGCTTTCGTTGTCATGAGGTGGTCCTTAATTAAACACACGCGCGATTTTTTATTGGGTGTTTTAACAGACTTCTAAGGTGCCAGATTCTTGTAAACAGGCACTGCCTTGGGTTTTATTACGGATGTCATATACCATTTACCATTTTATTGATTCCTCTCCAGCAACCCGTATTCAGTCCATAAGTTTGATGTTGCGGAGCCGGTACTTAGGAGAATCAGGAAGTTTCGCTTTAGAGTAAACTGGGGAGTGGTGGGCGGCTATTTTTACAAGTTTGGTTTGTCCCGTCTTCAAATCGATTCTGTAGTGAGTTTCGTGGGGGATTTCTTGACTAGCTGAGCGATTATCAGCTTCTTAAGCACAAAGAGCTGAGTAAACAGCAGGTAGCAGCCCTTGGGACGATAGGACAGGCCAGTTAACGTGTTCTATGATTCACCTTTAATTTTGACAAGTGTCGTGTCATGCTTGTTGGCGCCCTTCCCAGATTCTTCGACAACTTTCAGAGTAACGTGTTTACTGGGGACCCACCCAACCCCTCCGAACCTAAACACTTTTTTGGAGTACAATAAGGAGAGGGTTTTTAGTGAGTCAAAACACAACTAAGTTTGCTAGATGTTATTATTTTAAGCTTACGACATGTTTCGGCCCCTGCTCTGGGCCATCTTCAGGTCACAAAGGTATATATTGGAGGAAGCTATACAATATAAGTCATAAAATATGTCAATCTAAAATTCAACGAGATCTTGTCTTTCAGTATTCTAATGCTGTTCATGACTAGGTTAAGATCTGGATATATCATAAAACATGACAATATAATAGTCATTATTTACAGTAGGTACTTAAACTGGAGTAGTAGACTAGTAAAAACATTGTCACTGTAGCTTCAGGATGTGTGTGATTTTCAGAATACTTTTTCGGAGGCTCGTTACCTGTCATGTTTTATATATCATAATACGTGCTTATTATTTTCGTTTGATTGGACATGATGGGTTTGCCTTAGGAATGGGGTGCTGTAGTTTTACTTTTGGATGACAAGTTCCATATGCCCCTTATTTCTAGTATACAGTTCGGTACGGTACTTCGAAGTTGAGGAGATGCATGCTATATGGACGGTGTGCGTTAATGTTCTGTTTATCCCCTGAGATTTGCAAGTTTTATGTAGGTTGTAACAATTTATCTCCATTTCGATTGCGTGAGATAAGGTACGACGGTGACCACTGTTGTGTCTCCGAGGAGTGTACCCCTCACTACCCCCCACTGTTTCTAGTGCTAAACGCTGTAAAGTCTTCGATGGTAACAGCATCATTCACAAAAATTACTCAGCCTCTTATCCAATACAAGTTCGTCCGTGGGGAAAATAATGTTGGTGTAATTACTGAACGACAGGGTTTTCAAATTGTGACGCCGCGAATGTGCTTCTAAAAGCGAGCTGGTCTAGCTTCGTATACCGCTTACGCCGTGCTTGTGCAGCGTCGTATAATGAATATGCTGTATAATTAAATATATTGAACAGAATCTTATATAAATATATCTGTAGGCAGTAATGGCGCAGTGACTGCCACAGATGAAGTTAACTAAAATCCGGCACGACTGACGGCTTTCATAATTATGTATAACAGAAAATCATATAGCCGACAAAATTACATTAAGTTTATTTTTTCTCCCAATTATGAAAAGACTGCCGTTTCTCGAGTTCAGTGATGCTGTTTCGTACCTCGCAGAAAACAAAGTCATTGGATATAATTTTCTCAATTTTGCATTTTTATCGTCGTGGTCATCATCATCATCATCATCATCTTTTTCTTCGTCGATGGCACTACAGTCCAATGCGGACCTTCGCCTCCTTCATGGACTTCTTCCAGTGAGCTCTGTTTTTTTTTTACCTCTCCTTCCAATTTGTAATTTTGTATTTATTAATATCTGCTTGTACGCAATTCCACCATCTGTTGTTTGGTCGTCCTCTTAGTCGACTTCCCTGAGGACATTTTTATCATCGCATTCTCTTATTTATAAGCCTTCCGTCCAGCCGCTTCTATAATACACTGACACATTTTCGGCCAGTATAATTATTTCTAGTTCTGATGATGGGACAAAAGAAGTATAATTTTCACGGTGTTCTGCAGAGCACACTGTGATGTCCAGGTGCTCCGCGACCCGATAAAGTCGGCAGCCACTTCTCTAGGGTAATGTTTCTCAACCGGAAGTCTTCCACGAGTTGACTAGACTCTGCTCAGTAGTACGTAAAGGATTTTGCCGTTAGGGTCTTTCTGGTTTTAGTTTCGTTGTCACTGTGCTTATGTTTAAATTTACTTAGTAATTGTTTTTACAAATTGACTATATTAATTTGGCTGTGTTAAACTTAAACCCTATGTGTTAACCGCGAGTCGCGGTGATTTTGGGAGGGGGTGAGTAGTAGACCTCAGAGGTTGAGAAAGTTTCCTGTCCATACAGGTTTGCACTGTTCTTAACGATGATCGAAACTTCCAGTTAGTTTTATGTCATCTTAGAGGTAGTTCTTAACCGACTGCCCCAGGCTGGCAATACGGCACTCCTGTCCTCTTAAACAGTCTTGTATGCACTTCCCGCTTTTCCTGTTATAGTCACGAGAAACGTAGTTTTGCTGTTTGATATGAGAGGGGCAACAATTCGTGGTGGAGCTGTATTTTACCTTACTATGCCCGCGTACAAAATTTGAGCTAAGTGTAAGAGTAACAGTAGTTTCGTTTTCAACATATTGCGCGTATGCTTCCTCGCATGAAAAGTGCAATAAGAGCTACCCGACATTGAGAATTATATGAGTCGTGGTTCGATTCTGGGTTATGTTAAGAGATTTTTCACTTCTCCGTTTGTATCCATCTCCCTGTACCAAAGTAGCGGGGGCGTTTCTCCCGTGGGTAATGCGCCCGGGCCGTGAAACTGATCACACTCCCCCATCTAGTATTGAGGTTAAGAATGTGAGAGTTGTACCCCCATTTCGCCATATGCCCTTAAAGTTCGGACAGGAGCAGCGTTACGTTACTTTATTAAAGGAATGCACGGCATGGAAAGCTGTATTATCTTTTAACGTAGACGGTCCTACACATCGAGTTTAATTGAAGTGCTCCTTACAGTGTCAACTTAACAGGTGACTTCGGATATGAAACAAGCTGAAGAATAAGAACCAAATAGATGCTACTTATTATTTTATTGTACTTCTTATAGGCTCAACATGTTTCGGGCACTACTATGCCCATCATCAGGAACTCACGACTGTAATGTTGATTACCACATTGGTCGTTTCGTTATTGGTTTGCTGTAGGTTGGAAGTTAGGTGCGGTTAGGCTGGAGTAGTGTCCGGGCTGCAGGGTAGAGACGTGCTATAGCCTGCATCTCGGACACTGCTCCAGCCTACCGGCACCTAACCTCCAACCTACAGCAAACCAAGAACGAAACGACCAATGTGGCAATCAACATTATAGTCGTAAGCTCCTGTTGATGGGCATAGTAATGCCCGAAACATGTTGAGCCTATAAGAAGTACGATAAAATAATAAGTAGTATCTAGTTGGTTCTTATTCTTCAGTTATCACAATGATGCACGGTCCAACACACATAAAATGAAACAAGCTATTCGTGAGGAAATTTCCTGCCTTGTATGTCACTCGGATGTTTATTGTAATATTCGAAAGAGCCATTCACTCTCCGTGTACTGAGCCAGAGTCCATGTCAAGATCAGTTCAGTCTCCCTCTCTCTACGTCCATGTCTTCCAATTGGTCGCTCTCCTTCATGGTTGGCTGACTAAAGCTTTTTATGCAAATTTAATCAGGTTTGAACATTAATTTTCTGCGCCAAGAGGAAAGGATGCGCAGCGTCGAGCAGCGAGTCTTTTTAGGCGCTTTTCGTAAAACTGCGAAAAGCGACTATTAGCTTCGTCATGTGTCCCCGTCTGTCTGTCTGTCCGTCCGTCCGCTCCCACTAGACGGATTTTCATGAAATATGTTTGAGAATTTTTAAAAAATCTGTCGAGAAATTTCACGTTTAATTAAAATCTGGCAAGAATAACGGGTACTTTATATGAAGACCAATGTATATTTTTGATCATATCTGGCTGAATTCTTTTCACAGTGAGAGGTGTTACAGACAAGATATGTAGAGAAGATCAAAACTCGCATTTTACGTTTAATGACTTTTTTCCCCCGAAAATCTTGTCGTTTATGGGATAATGTGGATAAATATTGTAGAGCCGGACAGACTACAGGCTACAACATGGCGCTGGATACCAAGGGTTACAAATAGACACTCAGAATGTTTAATACTTATTACTTTTCCACTGCAACGATGGTTGCACGAACGCACCTTAATGTTACGTTTATAGTCCGTTGCCTGTCTTGTCGTTATGATGAATTCACTGATCTTGTCAAACGTAGATTTGACAATTAAAGAGGTGTGTCGGTGTTAGAGGCATTAGTCGTACTGATGCATTAATACAGGGAATTCAGTTGAAAACCGTATCCAGACACACCCCCTAACGACTGTACATTTCCGCATGTAATCACCTATAGTAAATGTCTATAACTGACTGCATGCAGGTGTTGGAAGTTAACCTTAACTCCCAGACATGCGTGATTTCGAAGGAACTGAAACACTGGGAAACCGTATTCTAAACGTTTTACGACACTTTTCATACGACTACTTCCTCATGTAGATTCCCATATTGAAAATCCTCAGCATTAAAAGGTACTGCCTACTCACGAATACAACAAATGTACATTTCACTTTGCTTCACATGTTTGTCATACACAGAAAATTAAACTAGATTGTGTCTTCTAAGACGTCAGGTGATTTATTGTAACAGTACACGCGACGATAGTATTCATGGAATGTGAATCATGGAACGACTGTTTCATCAGGCGCGCATTATCGGCAATTCCTAGATAACTTTAAACAACGTTTAATATCATTTTCACGAGGTGTTAAACATGTATGAGAGTTGGTCATTTCCAACACGTACTCGTACATGCGGTACGTTGTATATTATATGAGGAAACGTAAGAACATTGCTTTCCGTGTGTTTGGGTTCGGTTTGCAGTTGAACTCCATGTAGGTTAACATGCTGCTAATACACCCGTAATAATTAGAACTGTCTTAACGACCTCATGAGACGATAATGAAACGTGTCGCCATTGAAATTCGAGGTTATTCAAACACCTCCTTTTGTAATCATAAGGCTCGTCATCCCCGTAAATTCTATACATATCTCTGCCATCATATAGTTGTGTTAGACAAATACATACACTCCAGTCTAGTTTAACGTCCTTTTGTTTTCCCGGATTCGAAAGGATTTTCATGATGGATCAGTCAGGGAGTTTATTTCACAGTTTTAGCTTTCCTTTGGTGTTGGCCCTAACTCTGAGGCTTGATTTGGTTTCTTAAAACCGATAAATTTGGAAGGAGCATTTGATGCATGTCAGGTTTTATGCACCTAAGTAGGAGTGCTTTGCTGTTCAAAACTTCGCGACATTTCGCAGTCTTCTGTTTCACGTGAGATGATACGATCGTACCGAAACATGTAATGAGTGTGAATAAGAGAAAGAATTGTTCAGAATAATCGGTGTGCGTATGTGTGTATGTGTGTGTGTGTGACTGAAAAGTGTAGTAATGAATTAGACAAACACAGCATGACACTGACGTACACTACTCCGAACCTGTTGTCTTCCTTAAGGGTAAAATATTAATTTTCATGATTGTTATGATGTTACGTAAACACTATGGGATCCCATAATGTATATACACAGGGAATGTACCTCTCTACATTTAACATTGGCCTGAAGATGGCTTTGTAAAAACCGAAACATGTAGCCAAGAAACTAAGGATTGAAGTTGTGTTAAGACGGGAAAAACCATTTTATTGAAAATACTAGTTACTTCCACGATATTAATTTACCATTCACTGATAGGTATGTGCCTTGGAGTAAGGTGAAGAATACTTGTATGCCTGTCGGAAAAGAATTGGTCGTGGCCTATTTAATGGTATACTCCAGTATGTTAGTGCGGAGATTTATGGATGCTGCTGTTGTATAGATTTGAGCGTAGGACGTTCTGAATGTCATTCGATGCGTTTTCGTTGTGCGAACCAGTGTCAGTTCCATAGCCCCCCCCCCCCCCCGGGCACCCCACTGCTATGCGCGTTCATTGGGTCGTTCAA
>Ga0123355_10013386_pt1 | contig 12761 bp, 6 predicted proteins | sample TergutEmb28metaG_3_FD_89872 | JGI IMG/M metagenome (GOLD analysis project Ga0123355, IMG submission 89872) | Embiratermes neotenicus P1 segment gut microbial communities from Petit-Saut dam, French Guiana - Emb289 P1 | ecosystem: Host-associated > Arthropoda: Insects > Digestive system > Gut ...
ATATTGAATATATGCTATACTTGGTTCATTCTCATTGGAGGGGTGGTTCAGGAATCGTTGCTCTAATTTCTCCAGTCACTACATAATCAAACTGTAAGATTAGACATTGTAGCTGAATATCTGTTGTGAAAAAAGTATGTGGATAAATGTGACCATATCATCCCAGCAGGACAAGTACTGTTGCAGGTGCACTTACTTTACATACCAGTGTACCATGAAGTGAAAAGCTATGCTTCTAAAAACCTGATTTTTAATGTGGCAAAGCACTCAGGTCTGGCCTCATTGTTGCTATTAAGTTGATACAAACTCTTACTCAGTACAGATGTTTACAAACATTCTGTTATTCATCTTTGGCACTGGAATCTTGCAAAATGTGCCTGTTTGTATAAAAATGGCCAATTACACGTTTTAATTCCTTATGAATTCGACATCACTACCACCACCTTAATCCTCAGATAGGGCATGTATATTTTGTATATCACTACTGCACCACTGCCATGAAGAATTAAATATAACATCCTATACTAACTCTTCTTCACGAAAGAGTAGTTCTAAGGCTGTAGTCCTAGTTTGTTTTCAGTAATGAATTAATCATTTCCTCTTTTTGTGACTTCCATAATCATGTCATCTCACCTCCTGTGTCCAAACTGCACTTTATTCCCTCTAAAATTAGTGACTGTCATGCTTACCTTTACTATACAAACTGCAAATTTTCCAAGTATCAATTCAGTTGTTCCATAAGTGAAAACTGTGTCATTCCAAAGACTCTATCCAGTTCATAATGTTGTGAGCTTTATAACAGAACATCTTTGTGGTTAGAAGTTTCTAGTCCTATATCACAGGAACACTCCCTCTCATCTGCCTTTGTCTGCTTATTTCATGACTCCAACTCAAGCTGCCATTATTCTTAATACATATGTGCAACTGAAATGAGACTTGCATTGGAAGGGATTTTACGCTAAAAGTCAGCACAATTGACTTAGTATGAATACAAACTCCAATAAGGAAATGAATAAGAAGGCCCCAGTATCTGCAATAACCTCAAGGGAAACAATACACACAACAGGGAACAACCAAAAAGCTACTAAATGAACCAAAAATAGTTTCAGGTGAAATTAAATTCCTTTCCAGTTTAATTGATGGTTTTTTACTGCTTAACTTTCACTCTTGAAATCAATTTTGCACAGTCCTGCAACAAACTGTAATCAGTTTTGTTTGTAACCCTTGATTTAGGAGTTGAAATGTAGGGTTGAATGTATGTAAAACAGTTATTATGCAAATTAACAGTCAACACAACTAAGGATGTAAAACAATCTGGAACTGAAACTGCACTGTACAAGTGAATTGGACAAGCTTGAACACTGTTCTGTAATTAGAGACTTAAATGAAAAATGACTTGCAAATTGAGACTTAAATGAAAAATGACTTGCAAAGTATTAGCCATATTGACATATGTAGAGCACTCAGCCTGATTCTGGTTATGTAGAAAATACTAATGAGAAATCAGGATGCAGTGGATTGCCATTTAGTGATCAAATTACTGCAAGCTGAGAATAAAACATTTATGTTCTTAGATCCACATACTTATTCATCGTATACAGAATAGAGAAGTACTGTCCCTGCAGTGAAATGAATTTATTATTGTACATGTTGGTAAAAATATACCCTTGATCTGATGACAGATATGAAAAGGAAAGGTTGGAGTGGTTGGGCCATATGATTAGAATGGATCAAACTTGGTGGCCAGACAATACGAGGGAAGTCAGAGGGGTCTAGACTCAGAGGGCTGGAAGATGTTAAGAATGAAGAGATGGGGTCAAGGCTAGTGCTAGAGCAGAATGGGAAATTGTCACAAAGGGGACCATGGCTCCTAGAGGGCTACAGAGCCAAAACATTAAATACTTACATAACAAAGATAAAACATGGCTCTAATAATTATATAATTGAATATCATACACTAAACATGCAATGTTATCGAAGATACTTCTCCCAAAGTAAACTCCAGACACAGATGAAAATATCAAGGTTTATGAGTGTGGATTTCATCCAAACACTGCAGCTAGGATAACCCGCAGTCAGCTAGTACTGCAACAACTACGTTAGCTACATAGACACTTAATGAAAGCTGATGTCCCAGTTGCATCCTCATTGAATTCAGCATATTCATGAACACAGACTAATTACAGAGTGTTTCCATGACAAATGTGTTAATGGCTATGTGAGTAAACATCTGTCTGAGGCATTGTGTATGCACAATGAACTGAAGTAGGATGTATCACATTTTCAGTTTTGTGCATTTCCATTACAATTCAATTACTATAATTTATGCACACAATTGTATTAAAGTTACAATCTTTTATTTAAAAAAACCACTTACTCCTACGTGTTGTGGGCCTTATTGGGCCATCATCAGGAAGTACAATAAATTGTATAAAACTGCATGTAGAAGAGCTGTTCTACATGCAAGAGACCATATCTGAAGGATCTGTTGTATACAATTTATTGTACTCCCTGATGATGGGCCAGTAAGGCCCACAACATGTAGGACTTAGTGGTTTTTATATTATTGTAACTAATACAACTGTGTCCATTTGTTGGCTTTAAGGAGATGTACTGCTGCAGTTTATGAATATTCTGTGAGACAGACATGAACCTTCCATCAGAGAATACCAGATATGAGTCTGTAAAGCGATATCTACAGCTGATCAGATATTTACAGTCAGATACAGGAAAAATACTGGGAAGGAAACAATGACATATGCCAGGTGTTTGATGGCTTTTGTCAAGCATACGATTCCAAAGGTAGTACCAGACTTGCCAGTACTTTACATGAATTTTAGTCCCATCCAAATTAGTGAGACTGGTGAAGGCAACAAAACACTCATTTAACCAACTGTTCTGTATGGGAGTGCTGCACAAAGTATTGGCTCCTTCCAGAGGAAACTCCTTGAGAGAATACTCGGAACAGTATGGGTTAATGGCATCTGGTGAATATGGTACAGTGCAGATCCGTACATGCTCCATGAAGACATGGACCTGGTAATGTAAATGAATGCTAAAAGATGTAAGGTTGTTTGAAAATAGAATCCCAAAACATTCTGGAAAGAAGTCATGGAGGAAGAAGGCATGCTGGAAAGCCAGTGAGTAGGTAAGAGGAATAAGTGTGGAAGGATGCCACCAAATTATGCAACAGAAAAAACTGACACACAGCTGCAATAAATAGGAGTGACTGGAGGATGAACAATGAAAAGGCCATAGTCTAGAAATGGGCCAACAGCTATAGGAGGAGGAGGAATAAGGAGAAGAAGAATTGCTATAATTTGCAATTATGTTACAGAGATTTATTATTCTTCAATTTTGCTGTAGAACATGTGGTGATGAGAAAGGTCCAAGAAAACCAGGAAGGACTGAAGTTTAATGGAATCAGTTTTTGTCTATGCTGGTGACATGACTCAGCAAAAAGGTAAATAACATAAAGAAACATAGTAGCTAGTAATTAAATTGGTGTAGAAGGGAAAAGGGAGAGCTAAATACATATACGCTGAACATTAGTCAGAAGTGGTGCAGTCTAGTAATTAGTTACCTACATTTCTTCCAAAACCGTGAATAGTTACAGCCTACATAGCATCACATTCCACATGACAGTAGCCTTCACAGTCATACTGTGAGAACCTTGGATTTTGTTACATTATTACTGTGTCAGCACCACAGTGCAAGACAAAATATATAATACAGAAACAGCAGAAAGATTCTTCACAAATGTGACAAAGTAACAAATCAAAATTGTGTTTATGAAGAAACTATGGGCAGATTAAATCTGGTCCAATAATGCTACCACATACTTCAGAAAATTTTGTTTTCACCATCCAAAAAAAAAGCATACAGAATAATGTGTTGAAAGCTTCAAATTTCACCTGTATTTTTGTGAAGCATGGAACTTGGTGCCCCACACTAAGGGAAGATCACAGATGGATGATGTTCAAAAAATGGTGATGTGAAGAATATTTGGGAGTAAAAGAGAGGAAGTGAAAGGACAATGGAAAACATGTCATAATTAGGACCTTTGTAACTTTTGATACCATGCAATATATTATATTTCTTTTTATTAAAAAATCAACTACTTGTACACATAAAGCACATAAGAAATATACATACAATTTTACCTCCTACATGTTTCAGCAGTGAACCGTGCACAGTGCATAATACACCAACCATACAGGAACATAATCCACTACTGACTGATAAAAACATATGAATTTCATATGTCAACAGTACAAAAAGCAGTGTAATACAACAAGGTGAAATCCACATATATACATGATGCTGTGCCACATTCTGTAATATCAAGAGTAAAATACCTATTAGATATAAACCACTTCTATTCATAAATACATTGTAAATCAAGACTGCAATAAATTTATGTATTATATGTTCATGGGTCTAATTAATTGTAACCAATTTTAAGCCAAACATACTATCAGTTGATACCTTTTATTTTACAATAGAAATAACTATGTAATGTCAGTCATTTTAACTTATATACATACCCATACAGTGGCTTCATTAGGTTTTAAACCTGCAAGTTATAGGTATTACTGCCTGATGATGGTAGTTGACTACCACAACATGTAGGAGGGAAATCATATATATATATATATATATATATATATCTTATTTGCTTTATACGTGCATGTAGTTGGTTGTTCAAAGAAAATTTGTAAACTGTATTATTCACCAATTGTCATGGTGATTAAGTCAAGGAAGATGGAACTGTTAAGGCATGTTGCATGCAAGCAAGACTTCAGACATGAATGCAGAAGTTTTGTCTGAAAACCTGCAAGGAAGATGCATCTTGGAAGACCAAGGTTTAGATGGGAGGATAACAAACAAATGGATGTATAAGAAATGGCACTGTATGGACTGGAATCATCAGACTCAGTATAGTGACCAGTGTCAGGTTTGTGCACACAGTATTTAATGGTCAGCTTCCTCAGAGATGAGGAATTTCTTCAGCAACTGAGCAAATATTAGCTTGTCAAGGTGGACTCTATTGCGCAGGGTGTGTGAAGTTATTACTGTAACTAACTGCATGGAACAGAGACCTTCTTCAGATGCTAACTGGTTCTGTGTCTGCCAAGAAATACCCCGCATTTTGAGGAACCGAAGGTTCAATACCACCACCTGTACTTTTTCTGAACCACATCAATCCAATTCATGCCCCCTCATCCCCCTTCTTGAAGACTCATTTTAATAATTTCCTCCCATCTATGCCTGGATCTTCCAAGTAAGCACTAGCCCTCAGGTTTCCTCACCAAAACACTCTACGCACCTCTCCTCTCCCCTACACATGCTATATGGCTCACTCATCACATTCTTCCTGATTTTATCACCTGAATAATATTTGGTGAGAAGTGTACATCATTAAGCTCCTCATTATGCAGTTTTCTTCACTCCCCTGTTACCCTGTCCCTCTTCAACCCAAATATTCTCCTCAGCACCCTATTCTTGAACACCCTCAGCCTACATTCCTACCTCACAGTGAGTGACCAAGTTTCACACCCATACAAAAGAGGCAAAATTATAGTTCTGTATATCTTAATCTTTATATTTTTGGACAGCAAACTGGAAGACAAAAGATTCTGCACCAAATGATAGTAAGCATTCCCTGATTGAAATGTGCTCTTAATTTCTTCCTGAATGGAATTTTGTTTCATTAGGGTTTTTCCAAAATATTTGAACTGTTCCACCTTCTCAAAGGTTATTGTGATTCTGTCCTGCATACCAATCTGGAGACATGACCATGTATTTAGTTTTCTGAGCATTTACTTCTAGATCAATCTCCTTACTACTGATTGCCAACGCTTCTGTGTTTTCTTTATAGCATGTACACTTCCACCCAATACATTAACACCATCAGCATAAACTAGAAGCTGATGTGTACCATTTACTTTCAAGGCCTCCTGATGTACATGAACCCTCTTAATGGCATATTATACAACAAAGTTGAAAAGCAATGGTGATAATGAATCCCCTTGTTTCCAACCATTCTTAATAGGAAACATATCACTCAAATGTTGGCCCACCCAGACTCTGCTACAGGATTCATTTAGACACATTTTTATTAGGCTTACTAGTTTCATAAGGATACCAAACTCAATGAAAATACTATACAGGACCTCCTCCTAACTGAATCATACGCTTTCTTGAAGCATACAAATAGCTGATGCACTGCCTCATTGCATTTCCACATTTTCTAAAGTATTTGACATGTAGAATATGTGATCAGTTGTTGACCTGTTATGTTGAAATCAACACTAAGGCTCCCCAGTAATTTTCTCTGCATATGGAGTTAACCTTGACAGAAGGATGCTGGATACTATTTTCTATGTAGATGACAAAACTGATATGCCTCTATATCACGATCATGTCTCACCCTTCTTACTAATACGTACAATGATTGACTCCTTCCAATGCTCAGGCAATTCCTTCTTATTCCCAATAAAATTGATACGTTAATGGATCTGAAAACAAATTATCCTACCTCTTGCTTTAATCAGTTCTGCTGGAATTTGATCAATACCCTAAAATTTGTGTTATTTTACCTCTTCAATAGCCATATCAAACTCACAGGCACTTGGCTCAGGCACTAGTGGCTCTGTTATCTATATCTCAGTCTGCCTAGCATAATTAACCCCATGTACACTCAACTGCTGAGAGCAATAATTCCTCCATCTTGCTAAAATACTGTGGAATTCTGTACCCAGATCACCCTTCTGATCCCTTACTTTTATTAGTTCTAGACTGGTAACCCTTCTTAAAGTGTCTGATGCACCTATTAGAGTCTTGCTGCTACTATTCAGCCCAGAAGAATCTGGCTTTGTTTCATACCTACGAATGCAATGCTTAGAACAAATAATACTATAATTTTGCATGTTATTTTACATCGGTGTGAAATGTGGTCTCTTTCCTATTGAAGAAAACAAACACTGAAAATGTCTTAGACAAATGTGGTGAGTACATATGGATCTAATTAGAAGTACAGGAACCTGCTGCAACTTGCATAATGAGATGCTTCATAACTGAACTCTTCACAACTTATGGGCCTACTTAAGGATGTGGCTGTGCAGCATGCATGGGCGAAATGAGAAATAACCTGGAGGCTGAGGGATATATGAAAATGGACCTCTCAGGTAATACCAACCAGTAGCAGCCCCTTTTGAACATCACAGCGAACTTCTGGCTGCCTTACTTGGTGGTGAATTTCTCGCGGTGTCAAAACAACATTAAACTGTAGGACTGCTTCTTATTACAAAGGGGGTGTGTTACGGAAACATCTGTCACAAGATCGCACGTCATGAACAGCATTACAATCCCCTTTTCGGTCACAGGTACGGGTTACATATATCTGGTAAAATGACTAAACAGCATGTAGCCACTTTGCCGCTGTATACTGCACAAATTAATACGTTACGCGGTTTCCCTACGCTCTACTCACCATTGATCAGAGTACTACTACTGACGTTCTGCTCGACCAACATTATACATTGCTGATCTATGATACCATGGATCATAGTAGTGTATGATACATTGCCAAACCACATATCATGGATCGTAGATGGCCTCACATATTTTACGTCATACATTTCCATCGATGAGCATGCACTACGCAATACGCCGTAATCCGTGATGTGAACGTGCAAGGTTGGGTTGAGGAAGTGTGAAAATGGTTAGCGTACAAATTAAATTGTTATTATTTAACTATACATGCCCCAGTGTGTTATTGTTTGAAGTATGGTAAATACTTTTTTTTTTTTAGAATATTGTTAATCTTTAATTTTTTCGAAATTATTTTACCACTGTATATAGGCAAATACATTTTAAAGGTGAGTGATTCCAGTGAATGTAACAGCAAATCTTTTAACGAAAGCAAGGTTGTAGTTGAATTTAGGTTAAGAATTTTGTACTGGGATCAGAAGACCGGATAGCTTGTAATGAAAGTATGCATTGCAGCTGGGCACTGACATGCTGATGTTTGAAGCAGACCCTGCACATTACCAGCTGTGCTCGGTTTTGGGTCATTGTTGTGAAAATATTGCTACAGTTCATCTTGCTAGACATCTTCCTTCTGGTACACTGGTTGCTGTTAAGAAGTTTGACTTGGAGAAATCAAAGCAAGAAGCAAGTGTTATCCAGGCAAGTACAGTTGTCTCTTGCTGTGCGCCTTCACAGCAGTGGGAGTACATGCTTTTAAATTAGGTATGAACGTGCATGTTGTGGATTCCCCTTTCGTGTTTAATTATTCAAGACACAACTCAGAATTGTTCTGTACTTTCATAGGCCATTATGCGCAACACAGATAATTGTTTTTGGAATAACCGTACGGCAGTGTTAATAATTAGGATGGGGTAACTTTTTGAAGAATGTGTGTAAGAGGCCAAGTGTGTACTTGTGACCTACAGTTAGTCCTACATATACTTTTACACAGGGACTATTTTCTTGGTGTTAATTATAAGGGATAATGGATCTCTGTCACCACGGCACAGCATGTCCTCAGGTTATGGATGGAAGAACGGCCTCCAATGTGGAGGGCAGCTGCGAATATATTCAGTAAACAGTCATGGACAACTGACAAAGTATGGTTCTCCAGCTTGGGGGTTGGGTGAGGTGGTAACAACTCCCCATCATAAAAACTGGCCTTTTTACAAAAAGGATGCATGTGTCTCAGGCCTTGAATGATCCTTTGGTACAACCTAAGCAATGGAAAAAGAGACATGAGATTTTCTTCAGGAAGTGGGATGGGGGACATGGACAGGATTGATCTGGCTGAGGATAGGGACAGGTGGCAGTAATGAACCTTTGGGTTCCATAAAATGTGGGGAATTTCTTGAATAGCTGAGAACCATGCAGCTTCTCAGAAAGGACTCTACTCTCTGGAATGAGTAATTTTCACATTAGTATATGAGTGCCAACATATACAGTAGTTCAGTGTTCAGAGTACATCTGATTTGGTGGGTGACTCAGGTGAGTTTTAAATTTTGTAAAAATCCTTGGTGTCATGTTTCAACATGTTCTATTCCAAAAGTATCTGATGAGAAATGCTGACAAAACACAGTTTTATTTGTGACGTGGAGTGTTGTTTCCAGCATGAAATAATCCTGACAAGACAGCTGCAACACCCAAATGTTTTACCATATCATGCAGCATTTGTGTCTGGTCCAGAGGTGATTGTTGTGGCACCTCTGATGGCATTTGGTTCCTGCAAGGATTTGCTGTCTAGTCATTTTACAGATGGTCTTCCAGAGGAAGCAATTGCTTTTATTCTTCGTGATGTTCTCCAAGGACTAGATTACATCCATCGAAAGGGATATATTCACAGGTATGAGAGTTTGTATATTATGAGACTTTGAATATTTGTTTTGTATTAGTGAAATTGCTTGCACATGAACAAACTAGTATTCAGTATGTAGGCAGTCTCTGTTATGTGAAAAGTGTTCCTATTACAGGCCTGGTATGGCCCAGAGGGTGGGTAGAGGTATAGCTCTACTCTTCCGTGACCGCGGCACTAGAAGAGGTAGGTGGTCAGCAGCACGCCCTGGCCGCACTTAACCCCCGGGAAAGACCCGGTACTCATTTTACAGGAGGCTGGGTGGGCCCCAGGACCAGTCTGGACAGGCAGAAAATCTTATCCCCACCAGGATTCGATCCTGGACCTGTTTGGCAAAATATAAAATTGAGCCCTGTGAAGCTGTGTATTACTCCATGGTTTCTTGAAACTGCCAGGTTGTGGCAATTGACATAGTTTGTATAGTACAGTAGGTCTACACCTAAAGAGAGTTTTATTTGTAGCATTGTAATGGGCTTCCATAGGTCAGATCAGGCTGTTAGATGCTGGCTTCTGACTGTGGTTACCTGGGTTCAATCCAAGGGAATTTTTTTTGTGGAAAGACTAGTAGTTTTCTTCAAGTCCTTCAGTTTCACCTCCAATCCATCATACTGCACTGCCACTGAGGTGTGCATAGTACTGACTGGCCAATATGTCATCACAATATCTGTCCTTGATTTAGGTTTACCCTCTGGCCTGGCACATTGGTATTTGTAGCATACAGAAGTTGAGACTGAGAGTGATGATGTCTGCCAAACAATGTGCAAGATAATACTGTGTAATATTTGTCAGTACAGAACACCTGTAATAACCATTAGTAGATTGATTCACTGCAGTGTAAGTGATCTGAGTTTGGTTCTTGGTAAAGACAGGAATTTCTCTTTTCTATTACTTCCCAACTGGCTTTGGAGCAATTACAGACTTATGTCCAATAAGTAGCAGGGTTATGCACCCTTGGCATATTGTCCTCTTACTAAGTTCACCTGTATCGTCTCTTCCGTTGTTACACAAAACAGAGTTGCCTATGCTGTCTTGGTTACATATTCTTTGACGTGTATTTTTGCCCTGCGGAATGCCTCTTTAACTACTCTGTCTGCCCATTGTATCTCCACACATTTAACAACTTGAAAACAGTTGAGCAGATTTTTATTACATTTGTTTTTGGAGAGTTTAGCTACAATTTGTGTGCCCTTCTCATTTGTGGTTAGAGTCAGACAACAGTATTGTACTTGCATGAACATGTACCTTCATAACTGTGCACATCTTACACATCGCTCACTAAATAGTCAGCAGAACAAACAGAGTGTTAAACAAATGTTGTGTAGACAGTGAAGCACTTTTTTGTATGTCCTATGGTTTTTGAGACTATTAAATGCAAGAGAGCAGATGTGCCTGAAGAGTCATGTTATTTGTACATTTCCTAAACTGCTTTTAAGTGTTTTTATTTAATGTAGAGTTGCATAAATTTTCTATAAATCTAGAAGCCACCTCAAAGTTCTAGGTGCCTGAAGTTCCTTACTGAGAATGCCCAAATATTAGGTGCCATCATGTGAAATTCAGTCACCATGGTGACCTGGCATTCTGGATTTGTCCATCCTTGGTTTAATGTGTATATATATATATATGTTTGTATATATTTCTTCCCTGCCAATGAACAAGCTTCCTTTCTGCTCCTGTGAGTCATTATCTCCACTGTTGTAATATTGGTTTGAATAGGAGTCTGAATGCAGGGCATGTCTTGCAGAGCAATACGGGCCAGCCACATCTTAGTGTCAAGTTGTGGGCAGGCATGCTTATCTGGGCTTCGGTATGCATGTCAGATAGTAGAACATGGTCGCTGGCAGTGTTCTGTGCACTCGTTCCCACGTAGCACAGCACCCAACCTTAACTGGCTAAGCCCAGAGGTGCTTGAGCAGGTGAGTATCACTGTACGTTACATATCTCCATTGGAAGGAAATACCATACTTTCATTACTGTGTTAGTGTGTTCTAGCTCTGTTAGTTTCTCTCTGAACTTAATGAAAGTGGTTACTTTGATGATGGAGATTTTTGGGATTAGTTACTTTGTAACACATAATGCTAGAAACTTTAATGAATGCCAAACAAAAGAGAAACTGTGTAAGTTTACATGAGGAGGATATAACCCATCAATGCATGACTTTAATATTGCAGTTGTAGACTGCAGCTACATGTTTTGGTTACTCCAGAGTAACCATCATCAGGCTGTAAGATGCGTGCTTTATGTTGTATATGTTTAGAGGCAACTTGACAATGGGTACTTTGGAGTGACTGAAACATGTAGCTGCAGTCCACAGTCGCTACATTACAGTTGTGCATTGATGGATTATATTCTTTTATTATGGATTTTGGAAACACAATGCGGATGCCACACCTTAAAATTATAATTGCCAATTGGACATACATCTACCAATTCCAGAATCTAAAACAGATATAACTGTAATACTAGTATTTATTTTAATCAAAAATGCCTTTGCAGTAATCTGACTGCATATTTGACTAGAGTCAGAGTTCGTCATACCTCCCTTGCCTCTGAACTTAAACAGCATAAAGCTTACTAATGTTCTGCTGATGATGGCTACTTTGAGGTAACCAAAACATGTAGCTGCAGTCTACAAATGCTACAGTTAAGTTGTGCATTGACATTATATTCTATTATCATGTATTTTAGAAACACAATGGGGATGTCACACCTTAAACATTGAAAAAAAAATGTGCAAGTTTACCTGTGGTAATGGAGTTCAGTGTGAAGCCCAGTCATGGTTCTGCTTGCATCTTGTTGGTATTTAAATTCCTTCAACATTCAAGGTGGAACACTTGGATATACAGATGCCACAGTGCCTTTGATTCTCTGCTTCAAACAGCCTGTGCCATTGATTTTTTCTCACAGTAACATCCAGAGACTGAGCTGACCGAGGTTTCAGGTCTTCTATTCAAATTCACCAACCTGGAAAATGCTCATTTAGACCTTCATGGATAATCTGCATTGGATAGTGACACTGTAGAGGGTGAGACTGCTTTTCTTTACCTTCACTAAATGTTAATGCGTGCAATTTCAACATGTCCAGAGATTTAAGTTTTAAGGTTTATATGGCTGTTTTTAGTTAAATGTTGGTCTTCTCTGGGCTTCTGCATAATTTAACCTTTATCTTACGGCATTCAATTTAGTTTTCGTGCCCACGGTACGGTGTTTATATTAGACGGCCCTTTAAATTGTTGCGCGTGCTTACCTATAGACGTTTAAAAACTATGAACCGAAGGTGATGAAACAATTAAATAATCTGCACTGTTGCGAATAAATCAGAAATATTTCAGTTCAAGAAAAGTTTCAGTACAGTGGCTTACCGGGGGGAGAGTGTTGG
>Ga0123355_10013387_pt1 | contig 12760 bp, 6 predicted proteins | sample TergutEmb28metaG_3_FD_89872 | JGI IMG/M metagenome (GOLD analysis project Ga0123355, IMG submission 89872) | Embiratermes neotenicus P1 segment gut microbial communities from Petit-Saut dam, French Guiana - Emb289 P1 | ecosystem: Host-associated > Arthropoda: Insects > Digestive system > Gut ...
AAATTAAAATGTTGTTTTAAAAAAAAAAAAAAAAAAAAAAAAAACAGACCTGGGAATGCATTCAGTGTTTTGTGTACTACCCTGGTAATGCAGGCAACAAGAATGTCTGAGACGTCAGTACACACCTAACAAGTCTACACGATGTTACAGGCAAGGAGACAGTTTTTTTTATTCCTACAGAACCTCAGCTGGAGACACTACTTCGTAATCCATGGCAAAGCCTTCGTCGAAAAACGGGCAGTTACTCCACCGGTGAAGGATTGTGGAAAGAAATGGTGCAGGATCAAGAAACACTGGAGACTTTAAAAGAAGGTGACCGTAACTATTGCCTAGCAGGGAATGACGTGACACCGTTTATTCTGGCAGGTCTGTGGACGTTTTAGGGGACCATGTTACTCTGTCATCAGGAGAGATAAATCTGCACGACCACCTAAACAAAGGTCATTATCACGTTCTGTATTTGCTCTGTCTAATCGTCTCCGTCCATACAAAAACAAAAGCTGTACCCATGATTACCTACGAACCATGCAACGAAGGTTTTTGGGAACTAAAGATAAAATTCAGCACATTCCTAACCTCATGGCTACATAGGAACGATTGTTCAGTTTCACGCCTCGACCGCTTTACCTCCGGAAAGCCTCATCAGATATCCTTCGGTTAGAGACTTGGGTCGGCTCTGCAATTGACGTAGATGATTTGGAGTAAATCAATTGCAAATTTCCTTGAATTAAACCACGATTTCTCCACTTCAGTTCGTGACCTTATCACTGTACCGACCGAACTTCTCTGTCTCCACTACGCATGCTAATTTTAGTTTTATCCCCCCATCTATATTTATTGTGCCAAAGCAGGTATGTGCCTTTGTGATCTTCACATTACAGTAAATTAATAGATGTCTTATTTAATTTTCTTCAGTAATAAAAGAGGTCTCGTGATTAGATTGCCAAAAGAGGAAGTAGATTGTCTTTTCTCCAGATCATCAACACCGTTTCTGGGATTAACTGAGCCTTCTCTTACCAGGTACGGGCTTACTGTCCTTTGTAAAATAGGGCGGCCAACTAGCGCCGAGGTTAAGAATGCACGAAAATGTACTTACGTTAGTCCTTATGTGTAACAGGACAAATGTGATTTTTCCATAAATGAAGTAATTTAACAAAGGCGATACTACCAAAAGCGAGAGACAGAAACTTTTGTATTAACGGAAGGTGAAAAAAAAGATGGAGTTACAAGCAAGTATCGGAAAGTTGGATTGTTTGGGGTTAAGACTGGCACGTTCCGTTCGATGGAGGTGGTAAGGAAACATTTTCTAGTGCTTATGAAGTTAAAAGAAGGTAGCATCTACATTTTTAGTAACTGCATGTCGTAATAAAGCAATTCTTTGTAAATTGCGAAGTATGCGAATTAAATTCAGTGTATGGGTCTTCATCCTTGATTATGTAATACAGAATTCTTGCAGACCGTCAGTACTATAATCTCTAAGTTCTATAGTTTGACTGTGTGATATGTCTGAGAGTCAGGGAACTACGAGTTCAACACCACAATGTGGCTTTCGATGTTTTACGAACACGACGACTTCCAGTCCACAAAGGAAATATTCGTATATTATTTCCAAATATTCACAGCTGCTTCTTCCATAATCTTCAGTACATAACAGTTAATATAACCAGCCAGTGGGCTCCAGTGGTAACGATTATCTATTGTTCGGGAGATGTCCTATTCGGATCTCGGCCTGGACACGAAATGTCCTTATTGAAGTGTTGCGAGACTTTCACCTTCCCCCATACAAATGCCGGATGTACCGAACTCTCATTTCTCGGTCGCTGGAACAGTAGCATACTCAGTACCCCTGATTTGGTATTCTAGACCGCAACGTTGTTGAAGTTTGTGTATATCGAATGGAGTATATCTTACTTTCCCTGCCCAAAATATCGGAGAAAGACGAAGAATATTATTGAGGTAAATCTTGCACAGACAGATATCTATGAACAGAAACCACACGTACCCCAACCCCTCCTTTAGCTGATCGTTACTGTGAATTATAACTGTCCTTAGCCGCAATACTTGGCAGCTTAAAGTATAAGATATGGCAAATTCCTCCCCAGTAGTTACGAACATTAATTTTCAACCTGTCACCGACAGTCGTCTCCATTATATTCCTGTTAACATACGAAAAACTCGGTTGGATTTATGAATAACCGGATCCTGGCCAATTTCACTAACCTGTGGTTCCTGTAGCCGCCTGACATTCGGCAAGCAGCATCAGTACAGAAATTTGCACACAGCTGTTGGTTAAGATAAACAATTAGGGTCTGAAAAAACACATGCCCTTAATCTGAGATGATGAATTGAAATTTGTTGAAATGCCTGTATTTGCAGCTGTTTCAGTCGCAATTAAGTTTATGTGTACATCTATGTAGGTGTATATATATACATATATATATGCATACACACAAGTAAATTTTAAATTTGTTACAGTCACGTCTCCAGCACGTTTCGAATGACAATATGAATTACTTAAACACACAATCATTACCAACACAAGACAAAACAGTTAACACTGTTCACAGTATTCGGTGTAGGCTAAGCTTGTGCCGTGAAAAGGTATTGCACAAAAAAAGACGCTGCTGAGCTTAGCAAGTGGAGCAAAGTTAGCCTCAAATAGTTACTTTTATTACTAAAGTAAATACAAATTCTTGAGCTTCTTCATACAGTAATTCCGCATATACATTTGAACTCAAAGTTGCTTTTACTAGGATGTTACAGAAGGGATTGTTCAAACTACGGGTCGACATTTTATAGTTCACAGATCTTCATAAAGTAAAATATCAGGTCATTAGTAACTAAGAATCAGATAATCTTTAGTTTAGTAAAAAGTTGAAGTTCTATTTTCAGATTCTATTTTAGTATGTTACTTTTTTCAATTATTCACCAACTTAATTATATTCAATTTTCTGTTGAAGAAAACGAAAAGTGTGTATTCCCCAGCCACAACCTTACGCCATTAGGAAAGTAACATTCTTTTTTGTGTAAGACAGGAGTTATGATAAACACTATTTCATTCAGAAAGAATGTTAGACAAAAACCTTCCAATATTCGTAGAGTTGGAAATTTAACACAGATTACAGTTACCCCCTAGCATTCCTTAACATACATTGATATAAAAATACCCCAGAAGAGTCCACGAAGCCTAAAACCCTGTAAGTTATATAATGATGATGATGATGATGATGATAAAATTACCATTCGCGTCTCACGACCTTTAGATAGTCTATTTATGTGGACCATGTTGCTGAAAATGCCGGACAATCCTGTCTGAGAAGAAGCGTAAAAAACCAGTGTGAGAAAAAAGAGAGGAAAATGTAACTTCACGTGAGAGCTGACATTGAAAATAAAAGACAGTAAGACTGAATCCTTTCATACAGCTATAAAGGCCAGAAAAAGGAACCAAGGGGATGAGGACAGGCTTTCAGAAACGTCAACAAAACTGCCGACCAGAACACGGCGTCGCCACGTAAGAATACAAAAAATTTAACATAATATGTTTCTGAAATGTGACGTCGTGTGGTACTAGAGATATCTGCAGACGTTTAGGAGGAACCTGTATATTCAGGTGTAAGAAGGAGATAGGCAGGTACCGCAGAAACCTCTGCATATACTGACCACTCTACATGCTACAGCAATCTAGAAGCTACTATTCTTTGTTCAAAACTGGAAGTCTTTGATTATGTTGTACGCCTCACTGACACAGTCTCTTTCTTTTGAACTTCGTCTGCCGTCTAAATAAAAAATGGACGTTTCGAAAGCCGGCTTTGCTCCCGCTTACAGCCAAAGAAGCACCTAACTTTTTGACCTCTTAGATCAAACTATTAGGGTAGTTTCAGGAAAATATCTATTTAACAATTAAAAACAAAAAGAATCAAAACTAGAGCCTGGGACACTCCATAAAATAAAACCATGAAAACAGCCATGAACCCAGACTCCTGAGGCCATAGACACAACACAAAAAACGAGTCTGAGTTCAGAGTTCAGAATTCAGTGAAGACAATAGTTTAGAAATAAAGTTTTGTTTAAAATTATTTATAAATATAAGAGACAGCACTGCTGAAAGTCTATTTTTATAAAAGGAAAGGATTTTTTAAGTATCTGAAAGACTAATGACTTCAAAATAATTAGTCCTTTTGAGGGATTCATTTTATTTTTCGTTTTTTAATACTTGTTCAATATTACAAATTATACTGCGTCGAATAATACAAAGACGAAAGAATCTTGTATCGTAAAAGAATGAGAGAAAACGATCGAGTTCTAATTTGTGCCCCTATTACAGAGAGACTGAGAAAACCCAAGATACGCTTTAGTAAACCTATCCATTTTCTGGCCTTACATTTAGTCGGAGACCTCGGAAATACAAGGCATAAAATCTACTCAATAAACCTTAAAGTCTCGTTGGTCTCCAAGTTCTAAATATTTCTGCACTAGGCGCACTTCCAAAGCGGATTCTGTTCGCTTTCTCTGCCAAAGGTTGTGCTGCAAACAGCTAGAAAATCCGAGACACTATGGTAGTGTTTGCTGTTCCCAGTGTCAGCCTCAACTTTCCTCTGATATTATTCGCATTGCGTAGACTGCAGGCGCGACTTATTTTGGAGACAGCCTTCGTCAGCCAAGATGAAATTTAACACCGAAACTGTGGTTGGAGTAGCTACTCCGTCATTCGCCATGCCTACCGGACTTGTGTGTTTGAATGTGAGTCATTTTTAAAACGTAAGATTTATTTTATACTCATGGGACCGTGCATCGCAATTCTGTCAATAAATGCCCAACAAGATGCAACTATACACAGTTTGTTTTATCTGCAAACTGCTCTACATGTTTCGGGTGGTTTCACCACCCATCATCGGGAACACAAATAACTGTATCTACAGCATCTGGTACTAGTCAACTGTTGAGTCTCAACTCCTCCACAATAGCGACAGGTAGCAACAACGGTTGACTAGTACCAGATGCTGTAGATACAGTTATTTGTGCTCCTGATGATGGGTGGAGAAACCACTCGAAACATGCAGAGTAGTTTACAGATAAAATAAACTGTGTATAGTTGCATCTTGTTGGGCATTTATTGACACGGAAGATTTCCTTAGAGAGACGCAATATCAGTCTCTCAAACACTAGGCGACATAAAGAGAGAGAGAGAGAGAGAGAGACAGATGCTTAGTGGAAGTGACTAATATTCCACTAACGACGAGATTCTAAAATTACCTCAATTTTGTAGGCAAGTAACCAGTCCATAGGCAAAGAAGAATATTTGCAAGGTAGAGAATATTGCAGTTGCCTTTCTCAAATAAAAATATTTTTGAAATAATTCTTTGTCTTAACGTCGTGTAAAATCAAGACGTATACACATTATTACGATAAAATTAGACTTCACTAGAAAAGTTCATGAAATTTTCATGTCCCATTTTTATATATTTATTGCTTAAACTACTTTCTTTCGCAGTGACACACAAGTTTACTTCATAAACCAGTGTACATGAGCAAATTTCAGCTTCCTACAGACATGGTGCAAACTTCATATGATTTTAAATTATTTAATTTTTCTTTAGATCTGCATTTTCCTTGGACACGGATCTTGATAGCACTTCATATTCCCTTTCGCAAACGATATTCGTCAATCAGACGCTAAAACAAGACACAGTTAAATACAGGGCGGCAACAATTGCTGTAAATAGCGTGCGTGAATTCAGGCTTAAACCACGGTGTATATTAGAGCTTCGCTCTTCTGGAATTTTATGTTATGTAACTTCGCAGTGGCTATACGTGACAGCTGGCATGTTGCTTCTTATAGTTTCGGCAAACAGTAATTTCCGTGTCTTCTTAATGTCTAATCGTTGTAAGTAAATAAATCCTTCCATTTTTCTACTACTCTTGTACGTGATCGTGAAGTTTGGACACCCAGTTGAAGAAACTAATTATAATGAAATATTTGATGGGTAACAGCAATACATAACAGGCCTTGTGTTTTATGTGGGTCCTAATTTTGAACGTTAATAAGACAAAAAATACGAAGAAATTTTCCAGAACTGGCCCGTTTGGAATGATCGTAGGATACAGAATGGTTCATTCGTAAATGTAATGATAATATTAGAGAAGAACGGGAAGGAACAGATATCACTGCATTAAAAAAATGCTGTCAAGAGGAACGGCTAGATTATTAGTAAAGAATGTGGCAACCTCTACATACAGGTTGCTGCGTTAATGTAAATGGAAGACAAAGAGGAGACAGGCCCTGCTGCCAAATGACGAAGAGGAACAGCATTATACCTGGTAACTGGAAAAGTTCAGGGGTGATGATCGTTATGATGATGATAATGATGATGATGATGATAATGATAAAGATGATAATGATAATTATGATGGTAATTATGACGATGATCTTTGTGGGGTTTACTTGACGACGTATTCACTATTTCATACTAAATAGCGCAAGCCGTTACATGATCAGTAAATGAATGAAAATTTGTCCGGACGGGTTTTGGGCCTGGAGCAGAGAGTAGACCGACTCCTGCAGCTATTTGAAGGACTGAGGCAACCCACAAAAATCTGTCAGAGCAGTCGGTGTCTCGGCGGACATGCAGACCCAACTGACAACTTACTTCATGTTGTTGACAAAGAGGATATGATGAATTACAGGTGAACCAACAGAGTTAGTAGAAAAATTTCATTGCAAAATTTACGAAATTTTCTTTCTTGGAATACGTGATTTCACCACTACATACTTCATTTAAGACTTGCTGGACTGCACTAAACCATAAGCAGACAAATGACAATCACTTATTCGTACTTCAGATACTTGCGTAATAAGAAGGGTTTCCCACCAATCTATTACTGCATAAAGAATAGCACATAATATGTTTTGTTTTCTGTAGGTATTTAAGAGAAGATGCTCTATATTCTAGATTATCCTGCGACATGCCCCGCAATATTTCACGAGAACACCCTCCCTCTGAAAGGTAGACCTCAAAATGCTAGTCATCAGCGTTATCCGACATACTGGTACTCAAATGGGAGAGCGGAGCACTGCTTATCTGGTGCTTTAAATGTGTGCTGCAGAGAATCGCAAAATTTAGAAATTAATGAGACGTGGGTAAGAGGTAAATTTCTTCCTGTGCACATCGTGAAATCACATGAGAGACTGAAAGTATAGTTTCAGTCATTCTTAACTGCAAGTGCCAGGTAAGTTACTAGTTAAATTCACGCCTCAGCTGCTTTAAGGTCCAGTGAATTTAACAGTGGTGATCCCAGGGGTCAGTCTAGAAATTGAGGACAGGAATATCGATCGTTTAACTTGTCGCGAATGCGAAACACGAGTTTTAAAGACAGGGAATTCATCTGTCTCAGGATATGAAACAGCGTTGCGCTCTTGCGAACACGGTAATAAACCTGCGAATTTCTCAAAAGGGACCACATACAGGATTATTACTTACTGAAGGTAAACTCTGCTTTAGAAAGTTACTGACACACGTTTCGAGTTCCACAAGACTCATACAAATGGAAGAAACAAGATAGTCAATGTAAGCACAAACATAGCAACGAAACGAAGTAACGTGAAATGCCAACTTGATTCAACTAGGACATTTTATTAATGTATTCTTAGCTCGACATGTTTCGGGAGCATACGTCCATCATCAGGAGCATTAGATTTTGAGTTGCAGCATACGGTTTCCTGCACCGAGTTTTTGGATAGGTGGTGGTCTTGAGAGCCGCTGCGTAGGTCCTGTTTACGGTGCGGATGGTGCCGTGCGACTTCACGGTACACTACCATCCGCACCGTACATAAGACCTACGCAGCGGCTCTCAAAACCACCACCCATCCAAAAACTCGGTGCAGAAAACCATGTGCTGCAAATCAACATCTAACGCTCCTGATGATGGGCGTATGCGCCCGAAATATGTAGAGCTAAGAATACATAAATACCTCGTTGCATCAAGTTGGCATTTCACATTATTTCAAGAGGAAGACGCACGGTCAAACAACCCTCAAGTAACACTGAAACATCTTCGTGCCACCAATGTTGCCGTGGAAAGCAATAAGCATTACATATTCTGAGTGTGTGTTTGTAGCATTAGTTATCCAGCATACAAAGTGCATGCGCCATATTATATTGTCGTCTGTGAACTCTCTGGTTCTACAATACTGTTCTAAATTATCTCATAAAAGGAACATATTAGGAAAACTTTACTGAGGGTAAAAGCTGTCATTTGATTTTCATTTAGAACTTTTATCTTAAACATTTTTCATTCGAAGAATAATTCAGCGAGATATCGTAAATATACAAAAATCTTGATGTATAATACACTTTATTCTTTTCAGGTTTTAAACAAACTTGAATTTTCTCTACAGATTTTCGAAAAATACTCAATAACATAATTTCGTGAAAGTTCGTCCAACGGAAACCAAGTTATTCTATACGGACAAAAACCAAGCGTGACAAAGCTAATAGCTGTATTTCGCAATTGTGCGAAAGCGCTTAAAACTACTGAAAAACTGTTCGTGTTTATTGTGGTGCAATTAATTTGAATTTGTAATCATGCATTAGTAATGGTAATTCTCATAAATTGTATTGTCATACATAATGATACAAATTTCGGACAAATATAAAATAAATTTCTATTATGAAAACAAACGTTTAAGTTCGTAAAATATACAATCAAGTGCAGCAGCAGTTATCCTAATCTGAATTTCAGTCCCACTTCCAGAAGAACTCCTTGTGTATATTAGATATATTTCAAGTAATCGTAGTGGATATAGAACTACTACGTGAGCAATGCTTTCAGTGATTTAGCAGTGAAACTTGCCACTTGATGGTAAGTTAAGGAGTTCTAATAGCATAATCGCAATAGTAACCATTACTGTAGCACGGCTATTTAATTATTTCAACACCTGTGGTTCAAACTCTCCAATTACACAGATTAGGTGTACTTGAGTTTTGCGACTCCTTCGTCGGTTAACTGCATGTCATGTTGTTTGCTAGGAAGTGATGCTGCGTAGCCTGGTACAGACTTACTAACGCTTCGAACGTACCTACAGCTTCCACATTTAAGGTAGAAGTATTATGCCGACACTCTGAAGATGGAAACAGTAAGTCCCTCCGAAACTTTGGTAAATTTCAACCAGAACACAGGTGTCACAAAAATGATTATATTTTTGTGCAGAGTTCAGATGTTTTCTTACAAACTGTGGTTCCCTAAGATTTTTTTATTTGAAGCAACAACCCCCCACTGGGCCAGGGCTTCCTTATTCATGAGGTTTCTAGATAACACACAACGACGCACTACAGTCAGTAGGAGTCCTCTGGAAGTGTGATTAGTTCGTCGTAGAGACCTCTACCTGACAACACACAACACTCACAACAGAAAAACTTCCTTGCCCTCGTTGGCATTCAAACCCACAATCTCAGCATGCGAGCGGCCGAAGACCACGCGGCCACTGTGATCGGCTCCCTAAGATTTACATAAGCGAAATTATTAATTTTATTTCAAAGTAATTAATCACTTAGAAAATAGAACAAACGTGGCATCTGTTCGTGAAAAATATCTCACATATGTACACGTACTCATGTACGTGTAATGAACACAAACGACGTATTACAAACACAATTCTGTAATAACTATCATCATTGCAACATGTTTCGATTCAGCGAACACCCACAGAAGTCTTAAAAACATACTTACCTGTGCAATATACATTAACTTTTTAGTACGATCTCATTATTTTACAAATATTTATAAAAGTAATTAACGTATAGCGTTTTTGTAGCATAATATACAATCCAGTCTTTTTTCTTTGTGAAAGCTCTTCACTGTTGCGTTGTCTGTTTAGATTAATACGTTAGCTCGGGTAAAATAATTTTCCGGTATTTTTGTTTCGTTGTTCAGTTCGTGCTCATATTTAGTGAAAATAATTTCCTAAGATACTGTTCTCCTAAAGAAGTCTGTAAGAAATAAATTTTCTAAAATTGGCCAATCTTTAAAATAATTATATTCACCTCACCACTAAAGTGAAGGTTTTTATTTATGTTAGCATATAACTGCAATATTAAGCATTAAATTTACCCGAGGTAATGTATTCATCTAAACAGACAATAAAACAATGAAGAGGGTTTAAGCAGAACGAAGACTGGGTTTCATATTAAGGTACACACACACACACACACGATATGTTTATTATTTTCATAAATATTTTTAAACTAGTGAGATCTCAATATCCAACTATGCATATTTCAAGTGTTTAATATAATGCCTAAAGATACTTCGCTGAACCGAGACGCGTGGCATTGGTAACAAATATTAAAGAGCCGTATTTGGCTGTAAAACTTGGTATTCAGTATCATATAACTGGACGAAACAGAACGAAAAACATGCACATTTAGTTTACACTTCAAGAACTGACTTAAACAGCCTTTCAAATTAAGAGTGCCGTTGGTCACAATGGACATATTAAGAATTCTCTAATCACATCCTACATAAACTAATATTATAGCAGTACACATAAGGTCTACATTTTAGAAAGCTTCTTGAACGGATCGTTGCAGCAGAGATTTATTATAGTTGCAGAAAAATTCTGTCTCTGAAACATGTAATTTTCCTCTAACACGCCGTGATCACTTCCATTTACCTAATTTCAGTGTTCGTTGATACGGCAAAGCTTGTCACGTTAACTTCATTTTGTTTGAATTTCAAATCAAAAACACAAATTCTCATTCCCTCACTAATTAAATTCCGCATTATAAATATGAAATCATATCTACTTAATTTAACTCAATAATACGCTTTCTCATTTTATACCAATTATAACTCAATAACGATATAAAATTAGAGAGACGGTAGATAAAAATATTTGACACAGTAGCAACACATCAGCATTAGAAGTGTCGCTATCGGATAAAAAGAACAAGCTGTCGATAAGTCAAACTCTATGTCTGAGACGGCCAAAAATTTTTAATAATCGCAAATACCATTTCCGAAGAAGATGACAAGGACGACGATGATATTCCCTTTAGAAGATGTTTCTTATGATGGTGATGGAGATGATATTGATGATAACGTTATGCACAACATAATCGGAACCCTATATTCAAGACTGCCTTACTGTGCTAATTTATCTCATAATTTACAAAGCCATATTCAATTAAGACCCCATTCATTACGGAAGCTATGACGTAGTTTGGTTTGGATAAATACCTACGTTCGGAGTTCGTCTGAAATGTCCGCAGTTTCATCCAGTTGAAAAGCGAATTCTTTTTCCTGCACTATTGTTAGAGCATCTTGATGAGTTACATATTTTGCCATTTCTAAAATTTCCTTTTACGCAATATTATCAGAGCAAAGGATTGCTTCAATTAGTGCAGCAGGTTGTCGACAAATATTATTGATGCAATTTGTATTGCAGAAGGTATAAACTCCTCAGCATCCGGGTAATAGGGTTATTAACTTTAATGCACGAAGAGAAATATTATAAGATGCTTCAAGACACGGACACGAATTGTTCGAATCTGTTATAAGTGTTCGCTCCTCTGTTGACAGTTTTGTTCTTTTGGCATTTATGAACGCCTTTGACTTTGCCTTTATTTAATTGCTGTAATAAGTGAAGTGTTTCTAGAATAAAGAAGGCTTGAATGAATTTTTCGAGATTGTCACACCACACGTGACACACAAGTGTTACATCACACGTGATACACAAATACCACATCACACGTGACACACAAGTGTCACATCACACGTGACACATAAGTGCAACATCACACGTGACACATGTGCCACACCAGACGTGACACACATTTTACATTACACGTGACACATGTTACATCACACGTGATACACACGTTTCACACCACACGTGACAAAGAAGTGTCACACCACACGTGACACACCAGTGTCACACCACATATGACACATAACGGTTTCAGTCAATCCGCTATACAAGACATCCCCATTCCATGCACAACTCATCGAACCTCCGTTGATTTTCTGCCCTTGTTTTTTCTTCGCAGGTGGTTTGTCCGGTTTTATTAATGTGTCAGCACTAGTTAATGCCATTGCTGTGCTGTCCAGTTGAATTTTGACTTCTTTCTTCTTGATTAAAGATTTTTCCATTATGAACTGCATGATATCACTAACAGCGATAAATCCGAATACCGAAGCTGCTACATATTTATCCGTACTGACCTGCAGCCCAGCAAACGATAATCAGGGATAATAAGCCGCTCAACAAGCCCCGTACTTGTTTTCCACTGGCGGTAATATCACTTAGGAATATAAAAATTAGCGTTACAATGCTCCCTTGCCTGCTGCTGCACCCAGTCGCCGGTATTGCGATTTGACAGACCTGTACTTGTCTCTTCGAAATATTTGCTGCCTGCCTTTTCAGATGCCACCCTCAGAGTACTGCAGCCACATGCAGCAGGTTAGTGAGCTTGTGACTGCATTGAGCTGGACTTGCCTGAAGAATCAAGAAGGATAACCAAGATATTCTAAGATCCTCACTTCCTATAGCCTCACACACTGTTTGACGTCTGTCAACAAGTTGCACTATTCGGTTGTCAGTAGCGATTAAATGACAGAGGAGAGTCTGTATTTATATTCGAACAACGAATTAGTATTTTTTCACACACTGTAGAAGCCAGTCCCATTGGTCATGTGGTCTAAGTTGCAGGTCTGCTGCAGCTAGCCTGCTGAGATTGTGGGTTCGATTCCCGTTTGGAGCATG
>Ga0123355_10013388_pt1 | contig 12760 bp, 9 predicted proteins | sample TergutEmb28metaG_3_FD_89872 | JGI IMG/M metagenome (GOLD analysis project Ga0123355, IMG submission 89872) | Embiratermes neotenicus P1 segment gut microbial communities from Petit-Saut dam, French Guiana - Emb289 P1 | ecosystem: Host-associated > Arthropoda: Insects > Digestive system > Gut ...
ACAACGTAACACCAACACACATCGAACCAGAGCAATACAACCCATGAAATAACTCAACAAATAAGTCGCAAGCTCCTGAGGATGGATGTATTAACATCCGAAACATGTTGAACATTAAATAAATAAGTAATAAAGCAAGTGACATCAAGTTGGTCTCTCTTTACTCAACCACGAATTTGTATATTTGCTCCTCAAAAGTTTGTTCTCATGATCTGACGTCTTCAATAAGATATCCGTCAACCATGAGCTTCAGCCACGTACTAAAGTTTTCTTTGCATGCTTTAAAAGATATAAAAGTGATCCCGTTACAGGTCCGGTGTGACCCAGAGGGTGGGTAGAGATATAGCTCTACTCCTCCATGAGCGCTGCACTGAAAGGGGGTGAGTGGTCAGCAGCACGCCCCGGCCGCACTTTACCCACGGGAAAGACACGGTATCCATTTTACAGGAGGTTGGGTGGGCTCCAGGGCCGGTCTGGACGGGCAGAAGATCTCGTCCCTACCGGGATTCGTTCCCGGACCGTCCAGCCCGTAGTCAGTCGCTATACTGACTGAGCCACCTTTAATGGATATACTGCACATGAAGTTAGTTTCGGCTAAATACAACGATGTTATATATTCTGTATATACCGCAGCACACACTAACCCTGAAACAAAACTTACCGCGGTGCTGTGGCGACGACTATGCAAATTAAGGCTTTTTACGCGTGTCTCATTGAAGAAAGAAATTAATTTATGTTAGTAGAAGTAGTTTGTTGTGACATTTATGTTACATTACAGTGCCACATTGTGTTGCAGGAACACAGTTGGTGTTCTTTTGTGTTACTTCCTTGTATTACAGGCTGCAACACCTAATTTATATTCTTGCCATATAGACTGAAAGTGGGTTTGCCTTATATTCGACTTGTTCTGCAATTGGGCCATTGCGGCACTGTAAATTCTGAATATTTGTAAGGGATTTGGGTGGGCTTGGGTGGGCTTATAGCCTGCAAGACTTATGTGGGAACAATGATTGGGCTTTTGTTTTTTTTTCTCCTTCCTAACTTAGGAAAGACAGACACAGTGCTTAAATTATTGTACTGAAGGTTTTTTTTATATTTTTAGGAAATCTGCTATTTGTAGTCCTTTCCGTTGATTTCTGATATATATTTTTAAATAATTATCGGACCTCAAGCTCATGTAATTAAACATTATTGCATTCAGCTTCTTGTGGGGTGTTGTTTTATGTTGTGCAAACTTTTGCTCCTAAAGTTGTTTTTCTGCCGCAGGTAAACATTTAGGTGACAAAATGTTTATGTAGCACCAACAAAGTACAGATATTAGGTAAATGTAAATACTTATTATTTTTTATCATTATTCTCCACCATATTTCGGTGCGAACTGAAACATTATCAGGCAGTGAATCTTATGTTTATTGGACCGTGTGTCATTGTTATAGCTGAAGAATAGAAGACCAACTTGATGTCACTTGCTATTTTATTTCACTTGTTATGTACTCAACATGTTTCGGACATTAATATATCCTTCATCAGGAGCTTGCGACTGTGCTGTTGAATTACCACATTGGTCGTTTTGTTCTTGGTTCGCTGTGTGTTGGAGATATGGTGCGGTTCGTTTTGAGTAGTGTCCGTGTTGCAGGCTGAAGCACAACTTGTTGTGTTATAGCCTGCAGCACGGATACCACTCCAAACCAACCACACCGAAACTCCAACACACAGCGAACCAAGAACAATACGACCAATGTGGCAATTCAACAGCATAGTCGCAAGTTCCTGTTGAAGGATATATTAATGTCCGAAACATGTTGAGTACATAACAAGTGAAATAAAATAGCAAGTGACATCAAGTTGATCTTTTGTTCTTCAATTATCAGGCAGATTACAGTTTCAAGGTAGTAAAGCATAAAAAGAATATACTTGCATATATATTCATGGATATACCGTTCATCATAACGCCATGTGTAATGCAAGTTGTTATTGTATTCAGCACAAGTAGGCCACATTTTATGTTTCACAGTGTGAAATATGCAAATATACATTTATTTATTTTCATTTTTGTTCCGTGCATTAGTTTATGATTGGAAACGTGAACCAACTACTTGCACTGTTTTATGCTTTTAAAATATTTATTTACATAGAATACTTTAAAACGTATCACTTTGTTTAAAATTTGTTATAACTCCTATATGTTTCGGTCATTCCTTTTGACCATCCTCAGGGAGTGTTAAAATTCCTATAATGAAGTTGCTATTATTCTATTTTCGGTGGTGTGGCGGCATGCATTCATGTTGAGTACAGGAGTACAGGAGTACAAGAGCAACACCACTTACAACGGAAGCACCAAGACAGTATACGGGCATAACATGAACGCATGCCGCCACACCACCGAAAATAGAATAATAGCAACTTCATTATGGGAATTTTAACACTCCCTGAGGATGGTCAAAAGGAATGACCGAAACATGTAGGAGTTATAACAAATTTTAAACAAAGTGATATGTTTTAAAGTATTCTATGTAAATAAATGTTTTAAATGCGTATAACAGTGCAAGTAGTTGGTCCACATTTCCAATACATTTATTTAATATGTTCAGTTTAAAATAAAAAAGTAACTTACGTGTAAAAATGTTAGATTAAAATTTAAAATTATTTATTTATATAAAATAATAATTGAAATTAAAATTTAAAAAAAAATTGTATTCTTCGATAATGTTAGTTGTTGTGGGTGGAGTGTTCGCTATATTATAGCTAAATATCTAAATATTTATATACTGGTTAAAATTTTCTGAATTGCAAAGTATTTTGCTTTGCAACATCTACATTATTTAAATTAAACTTGCCAAAGAATAATACGTGGGCAAGTTATGCAATTCAGTGATACTTGAAGCGGTCGAGGTGTACAGATAGAGGGAACAGACTGTACATGGAACATGCAGCCAACCGAGAGAAGTAGGGAGTACAATTTGACACAAAACCCTATGTTTTAAATAACTGCTTTATTTCACCTCGAATTGATGTGATATATTTGTCATATAATTCAGGTATTACGTTGCTTGCATTCTCTTGCTGGATAGACAGAAAATTGAATATACTAAGTTACGTTAAAATATAGTCTTAAATAATATATATTCGTTTCCCTGAACAATGTCATTCCACCTAAATTGCAGACAATGTCGAAATTTAGGATGTCTATAACATGAATGCGAAAAGTATCAGGAGGTTCCACGTTTTGAACTTGATAACTTCAACAGATTTTATATTCGTGGTTCCGTGCATCGTAATTCTAGGTTGAAGAAATCCAAAGAGATGCAACAGTCTGCAGATATTTATTTACTGCTAAATTACTCTGCATGTTTCGGGCGTCCATCGCGCCCATCATCAGGAGTACATAAAACTGTGACCAAAGGCCACGTTTGAGGAAGCTTGCTTCCCAGATAGTATGATCTGTACTAGAGGCTGCAACTACAGTTTTATGTACTCCTGATGATGGGTGCGATGGACGCCCGAAACATGCAGAGTAATTTAGCAGTAAATAAATATCTGCAGACTGTTGCATCTCTTTGGATTTCTTCAACCTAGAACTTTGACAAATTTCAAATGGAATCCTGCGTAAAAAAAAAAATGCTGCCAACCTAAATCCAAGGAAAAGAATAAAGTACTATATAAATAAGATCTCCTAACATTTTAATATCTTCCTTCATTTCTCAGCTTTTATTTACTACCATTTCCGTATCAGACTGAAGTGTTGAGACATTACACGTAAAACGACAGCTTTGCAGTTGTTCTGTATTATTACTCTGACTTAAGGTCTCTTAATTTAGGGAAAAGTTGATTTTGAAGTGCAAAAATACGTACGGGGCAAAAGTGTACGTAGGAAATAGAAAAGTTCGGATAAGCCTATAGCGTGACACTGAATTTAATGTTTTGTGCAGAACAAGTAGCACCATGGCGAATCCCAAATGCGGAAAATTAGTAATACTTCGTCGACTCCTCCACCCCTACTTTTAAACACATTCTTTGCTTGGAGATCACTGTGCATAAACTGAAGATGTAACACTAGTTGACGTAAGAGAAAGAACTTAACGATATTTATAAAGAAAATCATTTGGTCATTTTCCGTGAAGACAATTACACAGTCCATTCAAAATTGCCTTTTTAAGGGCAACTGAAATCTTTTAGAGATGGGCCCAGTAGACTGCGTTTACCCCAGAAATAAAGAGACAGCAATGCTGAGATCAATTCAGAGGTCGCTTTCATGTATGAGTAATTTTTCACAAACCAACTTGCGTTTAATTGAGCAACGTAGAATCTTAGAGTGTGACGTCAACACAGAAATAACCAACGCTGTGAGTTATTGCATTATCCAAGCGTCAGAGATCTTTCTGTGACTACGTGACTGGCCTGCTGACTAAATGCCCTACTGAACAACTAGATCAGTAAGCAGGTAATCAGTCGACAATATGAGATCTTCCGACAAAATTGTATGTTTGGTCTACTGAAGCGATCAGAAAATTTCCTAAAATAAATCCTCAAGTTCTTTACCGTGTTAACGTAACGTGTATGTTATCAGTGGCAACACCTTTACACCCATGTATCATCCTTCCACATGCGAATGGGTCTACAGAGTTCTCTGGTAATTTACTTATTACACAACTCGTCTCTTTTACGTGCATTTCACATTCCGCCCTCGGTGCCTGTGATTCAGTGCCCCAATAAAAAGTCAGAAAAGTTGCAAGTTAGGCCATTTGTTTCCTCACTTACTGTACTTATTTATATCCAAATATTCTCCTCCGAAATTTCCTCTCAGGTACCCTCCATGTATAATCCTTTCGACTGAGAATACGAAGTTCACAACTAAATATAAAAATTATGTTTTCCTGTATTTTTACGTATAGGAGTTTAGATATGACAGAGGAAGAAGGAACACTTGGTACAATGTCATATTTGTTCTGGATTTCTCCTCTTTTTAAGCGCTTTCGTAAAATTGCGAAACTCGAATATTAGCTTCGTCATGTGTGTCCGTCCGTCCGTATGGAACAACTCGTCTCCTACTGAAAGGATTTTCATGAAATTTTGTATTTGAGGATATTTGGAAAATCTGGCGGGAAAATTCAAGTTTCATTAAAATCGGAAAAGAATAAAGGGTACTTCACATGAAGACGAATGTACATTTCCTATCATTTATCTCAGTAATTAACCAACTTGATGCAAAAAATGTTTGTTTTACAATAAGTTTATTTCATGCCTCTACATGTTTCGAGCACATGTGCTCGTCATCAGGAGGTCAAATTTGCGTTACACAGCCTCTGGTATCATCAAACCTATAGGTGGCTTCTCGTTCACAGCACGAGACTGCCACCTATAGGTGTGATGATACCAGAGGCTGTGTAATGCAATTTTGACCTCCTGATGATGAACACATGACCTCGAAATATGTAGAGGCATGAAATAAACTTATTGTAAAACAAAAATTTTGTGCATCAAGTCGGTTAATTATTGAGATAAATACACTGAGATGCACGTTCAGCAAAACGTCAAAAAACACATACACTCAGGTTGTGTAATACTCATTGATTTTCCACTGCCACAATGTTTGCACGAACGCAACTCAATGTTACGTCATACATACATTGCCTGTCTTTTTTTTTATTTTCAGTGTTTAATGTGACGATATTTTGATTCACGGCAGATTTTGTCTGTGGGCATTAGGCGTTGACGATACTGTTTAAATGGGGTATTTGTAGTCTACCGTAACAAATGTCGGCTCAATGGCTCAAAAAGCTGAAATGCGGTTTTCCCGACTTCAAAAATTGGATTGTATTTTACATGATTATTAAGCGAAAATCGGTCAGATTATTATCGAAAGCTTCTATATGGAAAACATACAGATGTTACACGAAATATAATCCTAATATATGAATTTAAAATTATTAATTGTTTTGTTGATAGAGTTAAAAACGCGCTGTTGTTTATGTTAGTCCAACGGGTCATTTTTAAAAATAAAAATGCGTATTTTATTTTGCGATAATTTTTTGATTCATTTACAGAAGTTTCATGACAGCCTGAGTGACTGACCGACTGACCGGTTCTATCGTGTCCGTTGACATGGACGTAGTCCATGTCAACCATTCATGTAATTTTAGCAAAGTACTGTACAAGGCTTCCTGATGATGGATCATCGGTGATCCGAAACATGTTGAAGTAATTTTAAATATTTTATAATTTTAATTGTATCTATGTGTTATATAATTGTGCATAAGTTGGACAATAGAATATTTGTATGTTGATGATGCACGGTGCAAATATGAAGATAGACATACCCATTGTTTTCCTGATTCCCTTCAGGAGTATCCTTCAAGGTGTAATTTTATTGCACTTGACGAAGGAACAGGCCGTGACGACGAAAGTTTGAATTAGCTGCAGCACTACGCATTCTCGACATCTGCAGCAGAAGGATGTTAAATTATCAGCGTCACATTCTGTTCGCTTTACCCTACGAAATGTGACCCCCAGTACCCCTTGGACTGGATGTCTTGGGGTCCTTAGAATAAAATTAGGTGCTTTGAAAAGAGTTAAATCCCCAAAGCCAAATTCATTCAATATCAGTCTATTGAATTCCATTAAGCAACAACCGTACGACACGACAAGACACCATCATCTTGTTTCTTTTGGTGTTTTTTTGACCGTTCATCTCAGTATAATCTTAGTATTTAACCAACTTAATGCACAAATTGTTGTTTTGTAAAAGTTTATTATGTCTTTACATGTTTCGAGCACTATGTGCTCATCATCAGGAGGTAAAATTGTATTATACAACATCTGGTATCGTCACACATGTAGGTGACCGTCCGGTGCACAGGTTGAGAGAGGACCTGTGCACGGGACGACCACCTATAAGTGTGATGATACCAAATGTTGTATAATACAATTTTACCTCCTGATGATGAGCAAATAGTGCTCGAAACATGCAGAGGCATATAATAAACTTGTTAAAAAACAATAATTTGTGCATTAAGTTGGTTAATTACTAAGATTACTCATAATCTTGTGTTCATAGATGTATACTGTTTTCTCAAAACAGATTGCATGATTCGCAAAATAACTTTGATGAGAGACCAGTAATATTTCGGGTATTACAAAGTTGGATAGTGTAAGTATGTACATATGTATGTATGTGTGTTAGAATACATCTAGTAACACACATCCACTGTGGCTCGTGAAAATGTGTTCTACCTTAGCGTTTAACATTTTTAAAGAAGAATGTCTTGTTTTTCATACAGAAGACTAAATAATGCAGTTTCTTGTCCACGCTATTAGCAGTAACGTTATTAAATAATTTAGCTACATGTTAATATGTTATAGCACATTCCTTGCAGAGTTTCTTGTAGAGGTTTCACGGACTGCAGAACGTGTTGTCCCTTGTCGTTTCAAGATCCATATTCCAGTCGTACAGGCGCAGACACCCTCTGCGTCCTATCGACCTTCCAACAACCTACACTACCTCCATAGACAACACACTGTCCTCCTCCTCCTCTTTACGAACCAGCCAACTGTCACACCGATGCATGTACATCGACGTCACAGCAGTTTATCATTACACTTATGGACTGGCTGCCTGCGAACTGAATATTTTTCTGTCTTTCCCTACGAACTGACCAAATCTGCAGCCCACTAAACTATCGTAGTTGAAGGCTCGCCTCCAGGCGGAAGCATGAATTAGACTGCTTGCAACAACATGTCGAATGTGGTAGAGTGGTTACTTCGGGTGTTACGCTTTTTAGACTGCTGTGTCATTCATATTGCTAATCTCGTCAATAATGTGCAGACATGCTGTGCAATTTGTACCGCTATAACCACTACAGAATACCGTTCAGAACTACTTCAGTTCACTGCACATGCTTGCAGCACATTTCTGAAACTTTATATCCAATTGGGGCTTTTGTAATGTATTATTATTATTATTAGTAGTAGTAGTAGTAGTAGTAGTAGTAGCAGTAGTAGTAGTGGTGGTTGTGGTGGTGGTAGTAGTAGTAGTGGTGGTGGTGGTAGTAGTAGTAGTAGTAGCAGTAGTAGTAGTGGTGGTGGTGGTGGTGGTGGTAATAGTAGTAGTAGTAGTGGTGGTGGTGGTGTTATATGTTTAAGCTAAGTGTCAGATATATCTGCGGTCTTACCTTCGTACAGCAGAGAGAATTCCCGCATAGGGATGGTTGCCTCGCCGACGTACTGCTGAAAGCTGGTTAACCCATAAACTGTCCATTGTGTGTGTGTGTGTGTGTGTGTGTGTGTGTGTTATAGAATATATGACGCCACAAACTGGACGAACACGCATTTAGAGTCGACAAAACTCCAGTGTCCTTGGTCTACAATAATAGTAGAAATAGTGGCAGTATATTGCCATGTAATTGTAATATCAAAGCACACACAAATATGAATTAGCACAATCTGCACTAGTGTGATACAGTAATGGCGACTGATTGGAAATGAGCAATATGTAATAAGTGGAGACTATGGTTATTATTCCAACTGACGGTCAGTATTATAAAATTCATGACATTCTTATTCATTCTGGTTGCTTCACGTAACGTGAACAAGCCTTTGCTTATGCTATAAATGGAAATCAACATCTTCCCTGAAACACCTGAATTTTGAAGTTCGTAGTTACGTACAAACCTTGCGTGTTCTGTGTTCTTTCACTATATTTAGAGCAGTAAATGTTTATGATATATGTTTGTCCGTGCATCGTAGTATAAGCGTAGAGAAGAAAAGCAACTAGATGTTACTGAATGCTTAATTGCACTTATAATCTGCTCAACATGTTTCGGGCACTTATATGCCCATCATCAGGAGCTCGAGACTTTACTTGTGTTATTACCGCATATGGTGTGTAATGCCTTGGTTGCTGGTGGTCGGCTGTTAGGAGCAGAGCAGCAGGGAAGCTACTCAAGCAGCTTCCCTCATCCCGGACGCATAGCCTGCTGCCCTGCACCTAACAGCCGACCAGCAGCAACCAAGGCATTACACACCATATGCTGTAATAACACAAGTAAAGTCTCGAGCTCCTGATGATGGGCATATAAATGCCCGAAACATGTTGAGCAGATTATAAGTGCAATTAAGCATTCAGTAGCATCTAGTTGGGTTTCTTCTCTATGCTAGTAAATGTTTCTTTTACTTTGTCTTTATCACCACTCCATATTTCTGCAGTTTTTTCAACGATAATATTGAATATAAAACTGTAAGAAAATATTAAAACAAGCACTTGTCTGAGAAAATTTAGAACAGAGGTAGAACGTCCTGTTACATGGTAAAGGAAAAATATTTCGAGGCATTAAATAGAGTGAAGTAATCAGAGAAAAACAAAAAGGAAAAATTGAAGCCAGCTGTCAGAGACTCGACAGCTGCGACTTGGAAAATGTAGGAAAGAAGGGAAGGTTCATTTATCCTGTTTTGGAAGGCGTCGTGGGTGTTGAGCATTAAATTTGCATGCAAGGAGTCTTAAATATGAAGAAACACTTTTGGTTGTTGGACATGGAAATAAAGAAGGAATTGTGAAAGGACTGAAGAAAATACGATACAAAGTGTAGAGCATTACCGTTGAGCCACTATCGCTTCACGCAAATTTATTTAAAGCATGTAAGAAACAGATATAAGAAACCGGCGAGAGGTTCAAAGTCTAGGTAAATCAGTGGAGTCCTACAAAATACGTTGCATATACCAGTGTTTCTCAACCTTTGCGAGACCGCGGTCCGGTAAATTCTTTTTTCATAAGACGAGGGCCCGGTCCCAACAAATTTATTCGTAAATACCTTTCTATTTTTTTAAGTTCATATACTAAACTAACATAAGTATTAATAATTAATTATGGTATAATCATAAAGAGAATTAGTACACTTATGTATACGGTGTGGCATGTTGACAAATATAAAATTACATTTAAATTAGTTATCAAACACTGGACTAATGAAATCTTGTAGCACATTATAGTTTTCTCAGGTCAACACCTGGGTCTGAGTTTTTCGACACATTCACGGATATTATTCTCCTCAGAATATTTCCACTATAAAACATTTATTCATGAAAATTGCTTAGAAAACTAAAATGACAAATTCCAGGAGAACCACTCGCGGCCCGTTATAATTGATGCCTGGGTCCGGTACCGGGTCGCGGCCCGGCGGTTGAGAAACACTGGCATATACCATATTGATTGAAATGACAATTTGAGTGAACAGTGTACTTAATTTAAACTCCTTGCTATTTAAAGATCAGCTGACGTCATGTATAATTGTTGGCTTCTTGAACTCTAAATGAGACGCAGAATTTTGCGACGTTATAGGGCGTGAATTTTTAAATTGAGTTTTGAATTAGCATGCCGATTTAAAACAAGCGGGAAATGTTTGCACGGGAAACATAAGTATAGACAGGACGAGCGGACAACAATACTAACAGAATTTTACGCACCTGGATAGAAAGAAAACAGTTCTGCGTATGGATTTTTTAGATATTACTAAGTAGGCAGTGCAAAGAAATAATCAAGGGTTCTACATATAGGTCTGGTTGGTTCTTCGGTAAAAGAAGGTCTCAGAAACTCATGTCTACCTGTGGAAAAAGTAAGAGTAAAGTGCATTCTTGTACAGGAACTGAGGCTCTGTAGAGGCCGTACGGCCCATAGGGAGAGTAGAGGTATAGCTCTACTCTTTTCTTGACCACAGCACTAGAAGTGGGTGAGGGGTCAGCGTCATGCCCCGGCCGCTCTTTAACCCCGGGAAAGACCAGGTACCCATTGTACAGGAGGCTGGGTGGGACCCAGGGCCGATCTGGACAGGTGCGGAAAATCTAGCCCCCCACCCCCCCACCGGGATCCGATCCCCGGGCCGTCCAGCCCGTAGCCAGTCGCTATACCGACTGAGCTACCCGAGCAACTTCCAGTGGAAGCTATATCGGAATTTATGAAGCGAAAAGAAGTCATAAAATTATTTTGACAGTAGCTGATAATGGTGGAAACGTGATGTAACAAGGAAAATAACGAAAACGTGAAAGTATGCGACAGAAAGCCAAAAGGAATAGTGAAGGCAGGAAACTTTGCGATAAGAATAATAATAAGTACATCCTAGAGAAAGAAGACAATAACGATAAAGAACTAGGAAATATTCAACAACAGAGCATCGTGAAGAAGGAAAATATTAGGATGAGGGCAAAGGAAATGTTGGTGTCTAGGAACATATGTGTGTGTTTTTACGGCAACAGGGAATAACAAATAGCATTAAGAAAACAAAAAATTTTTGTAAATTTCGCGTCTCCCAAACAGAAGCACGGAAGAAAATAATTTTACATATATAAATTATTCTTATTCGAAGAACATGACCTGCTGTGAAGCTGCGAATTTCTAATGTGGGCTAAGCGGCAGGCCACTCAAGAACTGTTCCTTTGTCGGGAGTTCGGTGGCTGCTAGATACAGTAAATTTGTCAATTAGGAATCAAATAAGTAAAACTCTTCCAGCTGTACGCAATAGTAAAATTTGCTATTTGCCAGGAAATTAACCGTATTTAAAATTATTTTTCGAGAATGTGCTGGAACTTGGTCGGTTATTAGAAGGTCAGTTGTATGAAAGATAGTTCGCAAGGACATTTTGAAGTCTAAAGTATACATTTGCAAAATTTAAAACAGAATTGCGAATTGAAAGTAATAGGTTTACCTTCTTTCATTGCGTAATGTGTTTTATTCTCTATTCTTGTTTTATCGAATAATTTGTGTCAATATTTTTAAAAAGTATTTAAGATTTGAAAGGATTTTTTTATCGTCCACACTACTTTGTTTAATGCGCATTTGATCTGTCAGCAACTCTAGTTAAAATGTTCAAAATAGCCCGTGGAAGTGGTAAAAATATGATGCTTGTGAAGATTTTTGTTTTGTGCTAATTTAGAAGCGGTTTTATATAACTGCCGTTTACTATTCAAAGTAATCATATAAATCAGTAAAGTTGTTAACACGAATGACTCTAATGGCGTTATGCGATATAGCGTGCCAGAACACGGAAGCTAATGTGCAACTTCCGAAGTCTTATTAGCGAAATATTGCGCTTTCTAAGCTAGGCACAGTTTATCTTTCGATCTTTGTCTTGGACTGCCCACCAGCTTCCTCATACGAAATTTTCAAGCAAAAAGTGTATAGAATATCACTTGAACGTCCTCAAAGTCGCACACTGTACCTAAATATCTCATGCTAATTGAAGCAGTAAAACACATTTGTGAGGATTTCCCCAGATGCTGACACGGTATTTAGAACAGAAAATTACAGGTTTCTCGTTACAATTTCATAAATATAGATATTTTGTCCTTCTGGTTTTGTTTATTTAAATATTAATGCACTATGTAGGGTCTCTGTAAAATGAATCAATTAATTATAAGTTTTGTTTATCTCAGAATGGCTCCTTGCTTAGCTAATGATTGATTGGTGCCATGCGTAATACGAGTTCTGTGAGAATGCTTCCTCCTACCAGGAGAATTGTACAGTAAAACAAGACGCCAATCATTGTGGTTGGGTGGTTGATGTCCCTACTTCCTATTATGGAGTTCCCTTTCTTAAAGTTATTTTTCCCCCTAATGCCCCCACATGTCCTTGTGGACTTCGTGGTCTTCCCTCCTGGGCATGGCAGAAGTGTAACCGACTTCTGAGTTTGGGACGCCCATGAGGCGCGGTTACGTTGTTCCGATGATGTGAGTGGTGATATAGGAGGATGTAGTGCCAGGAGGGCCCTTAAACCTA
>Ga0123355_10013389_pt1 | contig 12760 bp, 4 predicted proteins | sample TergutEmb28metaG_3_FD_89872 | JGI IMG/M metagenome (GOLD analysis project Ga0123355, IMG submission 89872) | Embiratermes neotenicus P1 segment gut microbial communities from Petit-Saut dam, French Guiana - Emb289 P1 | ecosystem: Host-associated > Arthropoda: Insects > Digestive system > Gut ...
GTAAAGCTATCTTACACAACACGACATGCTGCCACAACACCCTGTTAATATAAAGGAATTTTATGAATGTTTTTGAAGTGACTTTAGCAAGGAATAACGTAGCTCTCTGAGGTTGATCTAAGGATCGAAACATGTCGAAGCGATTTTAATTGTTAAAGACATGTTACTCATATTCATCAAGTCACTGTAAACAATGGGAGACAGCTGTATAAACATTTTTATTTAATTTTGTTATGTCCTATACAGTATTGTGGGTCAGGGAGCTCAATCGGTATAGCGACTGACTACGGGCTGGACGGTCCGGTATCGAATCCCGGTGGGGACGAGATTTTCCGCCCGTCCAGACCGGCCCTGGGGCCCACCCAGCCTCTTGTAAAATGGGTACCGGGTCTTACCCGGGGGCAAAGTGCAGCCGGGGCGTGCTGCTGACCACTCACCCCCGTCTACTGCCGTAGTCATGGAAGAGTAGAGCTATACCTCTACCCACCCTCTGGGCCACACCAGGCCTGTAACGGGATCACTTTACTTTTACAGTATTGCTGGATTGTAACCAACAGCGTTTCACAACAACTGTAAGTTAGGAATGCGGCTGATACGTACTTAACCTTTAGGCACCATGCATCCTATATATAAGACAGACGTACCGCTACTCCACAGAGTATTCTTTTTATATATTTAGTCAACAAATATATTTAACTATTTTTTCGAATTCCTCTCACCATCTTCGTTTATTCCTCCACGAAATGTCGTGTATTTGCTAATGTTACCCTTCTTGGTTCATAAAATATTCACATTTTACATAAATGGTGTGCTAAACTGTAAATGTCCAGCTCCAGGGCCAAAGGGTTAATTGTCAGTTTCAGATTTTACATAGTTCAGAGTACATTGGTTTCTCTTCTCCCCCCCAAAGGGGGGTTACTCTGTGTCAACTTGTCACATTCATGGCTGATGTCTCTTGAAATGCTTGATTAGAAAATTGACTCGCTGGTCGACAAAGTTAGAATAATTCTATGGAACAGAATGTACATAATTTCGTCATATGACACGGAGTAACGTTGAAGACAGATTTACACAAAAGATATTACTTTATCAATCACAACAAACTCGAAATTAGTTTAAACTCGGATAAAAATATTGAACATTTTGCATGGAGCCCTAAGTAAGATTTATTCTTGACAGCAGTAAGAAATATTCTGTAGATTGAAACAGGGCAAAGACACTCTGCTCCTGCGTTCTATGGCGACAGTGAACGGTTTTATACTGTTGGCAGCTAACGGTAATTCAATAATAACAAAACAGAAAATGCACGAATGCAAGTGATATTGGGGCGCGTTCACGTAACAATTTTTGCCTTGAAGAAAAATAATTATTACATATTCTGAGTGTGTGTTTGTAGCCCTATATACCCAGCATGCAGTGTGCATGCGCCGTATTATATTATCATCTGTGGTCTGTCTGATTCTACCACAGTCTTCCACATTATCTCATTAATTGTGCGATTTTCGGAAAATAAGTTAACTGTAACAACAAATAAAACGTAGGATTTCATTTTCTTTACATCTTACTTCTGAAAATTTCTCATTGTGAAAAGAGTATAGGGATATATTATCGTAAATGTTCACAGGTATTTGTGTGAAGTGCCCGTTATTATAGTCACATTTTAATGAAAATCGATTTTCATTGACAGATTTTCGAGAAAATCTCCAATACGAAATTTCATTAAAATACGTCCAGTGGGAGGCAAGTTGTTCCATGTAGACGGACAAACAGATATGAAGAAGCTAACATTCGCTTTTCTCAATTTTACTAACGCGTGAAAAAAAAAGAACTCATTGTTCCATCTCCACGGTGTCAATGTTTACTGTAACTTACTAAAATGTTACGTCACGTGTACATTTCTGTCTTGCCTTTTACGTACACTTAATGAAACAGAGGACATGTCAATTTCTTTCAGGGTACAATGACTGTAGTCTGTGAATGTACTTCATGGAATTGAGACAGAGTACATTCTTACTGGGCAGGGTATCACGAAGGAATATCAAGCAGGGTTGCCAACCACTAAACCGCGAATGTAGTTAGGAACTCTACAACTTTGTCTTTGGGACGTACTCTATTGCCCCTTGCTACTGTTGACCTATGTTAAGGCCCATGACTCACTCCCTGCAAACAAAAGCTCTCCCAGCCCAACAATACCGGATATTATCCCACAAGGAATACAAACAACTGAAGACCCTGCCTCATGTGACACATCTTTGTAAGGTCACAGGGCGTTTTGTGCTCGTTTATAAGGCAATCACGTCATACGTTCAACTGAATATCTGAAGCAGAGTGAAAACTGTATGAACCACCTGTTAACATCAAGAAACCCGATACGGAGCGTGCCGTGGCTCTTACATGTGACGTCACTTTAATGACAAATCGGCCTCCAGCGTATCGTGAAAACGATGTGGTATCATCTTAAACGGTCGAAACGTCCAAGAAGTCAAACCCCACAGGTAGGAAGTTCTCAGCCACATCGCTGTAAAATCTACACAACTCGACAGTGTAGTTTTGCCTACAGATTAACTGTGTAGGTCAAGGAAGGAAATAGAGGGCGCAGATGTAAGGTGCATCTTATTATTAACCTCAGTACTGTACTGAGGGGTGGGCTTACGACCGCTCGCTTGCTGGAATTGCGGGTTTGGATCCTGTGAGGGGCATGAATATTTGTCTGTTGTGAGTGTTGTGTGTTGTCAGGTAGAGGTCTCTGCGACGGGGCGATCAGAGGATTCATACCGAGTGGAGTGTGTCTGAGTGTGATCTCGAAACCTCACAAATGAGGTCTAGGTTGACTAGAGGCTGTCGAGCCATGAAGATAATCATTTACAGTTTATAGTTTATAGCTCTGGCTGTTTTAATCCTGGTGAGACAGTGCTCAGTAACCGCCGCTTACGACGCTGGGTGGACCGCTGTTAAGTTCTGGAGGTTTCTGAGAAGAACAAAACATCTTAACGTGGAATAAGAAACCAACTAGATGTCACTTAGTATGATATTTATTTCTCCTTTATAAGTTGCTCAACATGTTTCGGGACACCTTGTGCCCATCTTCAGGAACTGACGACTTAGTGGTATTTTTTCACGTGGACACACAACCAGCCAAGCGGATCTGACCGCCTATACAGCCACAGCACTACACCACACGTTAAAAAATACCACTAAGTCGTCAGCTCCTGAAGATGGGCACAAGGTGGCCCGAAAAATATTGAGCAACTTATAAAGAGCAACTTATATAGTAGAAATAAATATAATACTAAGTGACATCTAGTTGGTTTCTTATTCCACATTGAACTACGATGCACGGTCAACCACACATCACATCTTAACGTGTTTCCGATTTTGTCTTCATGTTGTATTTATATGTTTTGTGTAACTATCACAACAAAAACCGACTGTTTGCTTCAAAATATCAGAACACTCTTAGTTGTAATGGAGAGCGTTGTGTTTTGTGAGAGACCGGAACTGAATTTCTGTGCAGCAGTTCTGTGCACATACGAATATCAAACAAGGAATGTTTTTAAAAGCTATTTTTATTTCCCCTTTACACTTGATCCCCTTCATAAATAAAGTTGCCATGGTGACAGCAACCTTTCGAAAGGTGCAGCGGATTCCAAATTGTTGCAAAGTCACAGTGAGCCTGAGGTTGCCATTTGAAATTCCTCCTCCTTGGTGTATCTCTTCTTCCGAGAAATTGGAGATAGAGTGTGGGCCCAAGTCTGGAGGCACCGGCTGTTACACAAATAAATATCCTTTCGTAAAGAAGTGGCCTAAATTGTATGCAACATATCTGGAAGTTAGTATAACACTGACAGGGTTCTATGTTACGTCACCAAAGGTCACAATACAGTTATTACGAGTTTTTTGAGGGTTGTTTGACCGTGCATCTTTATCACGAATACAGTGAAATGCCAACGACCTACACAGTGACTCTCAGGACCACCACCCATCTACAAACTGGGTTCAGAAAACCATATGCTGCAGCTTAACATCTAGTGCTCCTGATGATGGGCGTATGCGCCCGAAACATGTCGAGCTAAGAATAGATCAATAAATTACATTGTTGCATTAAGTTGACATTTTAATTTATTCACAGTTACTACATTTCGGAGGTAACGAGTTTAAATATCTTTCAGATATTTGATTATGAGGAGAGGATTTGCAAGGGTTTTTTTCAGTTTCTCCAGGCAAACATCGGCGAAGCACCTCACTTTAGATCTCAGTCCTAAAGACGTCTTATAATTAAGTAAAATTCATTATTTACTGACAAACATTAACAATTGTAACCGTTGTTAAATGAAACACAAACAAATAAATAAATAATTTGATTAACATAGTGAAGAACGCTCCCTCCCACAAAGAAAACTGAAGCAAGAATGGCCCTGTCACCTGCTCATATCCAAGCCTGGAAACTTAAAGAACTAAAAATAACTGACATCGGAACTGTGATCACTGGATGACTTCTCTGTTCGTTTCTATCGTGCTTTCCTACTGTCCAGCTGTCACACCCTGTAGAATAGAATGTAAATAGCAATATTACGGTGATAATTTTTATATTTATCCTTCAACTGTGTTACATTTACAATAAGAGGAATAAAATTACACCAGCACAACTTCTGTATGTCCCATATTTAATGTGGCAACGTGTTTCGACCTCAAAAGATCATCTTCAGATCAGCGGTAAAAAACATATAAAATTTGTGCATTGCGTGTATTTCCTTTATGTGCAATACACAAATTGTTATATGTTTTATACCACTGAAGATGATCTTTTGAGGTCGAAACACGTTACAACATTAAAGACAACTCCCAATAGTAATGGTGGCGGCTTTTGTGACTCTTATTTAGGTCACGAAGTTCACTGTCTTATAGTTTGTGTTGTGACGTCCAGCAGATATTTCTTGACGTCACGGAAGAAACAAACATCTCAGAGTTCAGGGCGCAAAAATAAAATTCTGTTCAGGAAGTGAGAAAATAAGTTGGCGCTGGCAGCTTGCCCCACGGCTGCTGGACGCCAAGCGCCTGGTCAACTGAACCCAAATCACACTGCAACTTGAACTCATCACGTGGCATTTATACATCACCAAATCGAACTAAAAACCGGAACAGACTGTTTAAGAATCGAAAATGCTACAGGGTGCAATATTTTTTAAATGTCCTGTGATAGTGTAGGCAGAGGTTTGTAACCCTCAGGAATTGCACATCGATAACCTCTCGTTTGTTCTGACGGCCATTTCGGAAACCAATGAGGGAAGTTTTGCTGCTTCGCCGAGATGTTATTTCACCAACTGCTATCTCACCTCTTGGTTTCCGCATGAGTGACATAAGTAATGACCGGCCTCCGGTCTGCTCGTCGGTCTGCCGTTTTTTGTGCTGTAATTAGTTCCTTAAAGCCTGTGGGTAATCAGACGTAACAAAAACCGTAGCTTTGAAACGTCTTACGTGCCATTTGTCACGAAAAAAAAGACAGTGAGACAAGATTTCAGTAGAGTACTTCGCTTTACACTGTTCGTATGTTTCAAACAATGCACCATACTAATTTATAGATTCATTAATATTTTTATTTTTCTTTTTCCTTTTCTTTCATTCATTCTTTCTTCTTTTCTTTATTTCAGTCATTCATTCGGTCAGTCTTTCTTTCTTCGCGTTTTCATTCATTCATTCATTCGCTAATCTCATTTCATTTCATGTAATCTCATCTCAAAGCCAAGCCTCAACTCGCAGGATCGCATGGCGTAACGGGCAAGCTGGTTTTCAAATTTCAGAATCATTCAATATTTGAGAGGAAGATTGCGTGTCACTGAAGGTATGAGATTATGCAGTTATAGAAACTGACTGACTGGCTGGCTGACTGACTGACTACCAAACTTACTTACTTACTCCATGGTGCAGAGTCCTTCTTGAGAAGCTAACTAGTTTGTAGCTAGTCAAAAAATTCCCCGCATTCCACGGAACCCAAAGGTTCATTACCGCACTCACAAGCGTCCGCCACCTGTCTCTACCCTGGGTCAGCCCAATCCAGTCCATATACCCACATCTCACCTCCTGGAGATCCATCCTAATATTATCCACCCATCGACTACCACCAACCTAACTAACTAAGTAAACTCCATGGAGCAGAGTCCCTTTTGAGAAGCTAACAGGTTCTCAGGTAGTCAAGAAATTCCCCACATTTTATGGAACCCGAAGGTTCACGACCGCATTCACAAGAACCCCCCACCCGTTCCTATTCTGAACCAAATCATACTTTTGCCAATAAATTTTAGCTTCGTATGACATAATAAACAGCAATCATTTCAGCGAACATCACTAACCGGCTGAGTCTGTCTTATATTAATTTCATATTAAGATTTTTTGTAATTTTTTTTTCATTGTTGATGTTAGCCCTGATCTTGGACAGTGACATCATGTGGGAGGTGTGCGTGTTTGTGACGTTTCGAAACAACCGCTGCTTATCGTCAAGGTCCAAGTTGAAATTTTCCTACAAACGGAAGCAACATGATCTGCCCAAACGTCTAAAACACAGCACATTTATTGTCTGTGTCACAATAAAACAAGAAGTTTAAATAAAAAATGTAACATTACACTGCAGTGAACAAAAGACTGTAATTCGCTCTTACCAGCCACTTTAAGAGACAGAAAAGACGCGGCTTGATGCAGTACCACAAACTGCAACAGGTATTTAAGGGGAAAATCGTTCTTAGATTATCACTGCTGATTTAAGTTAGTATTGAATGGTAAATTAATTTGCGCCTTAGATAAAGCAAATCGAATCAAATTTGTGTTTCGATACTGAGATAAATATTTCTTAAATCATCTTCATTCAGCTAACTGAATACATTTATATAAAAAGGTAAAGTGATCCAGTTACAGGCCCGGTTTGGCCCAGAGGGTGGGTAAAGGTATAGCTCTACTCTTCCATGACTACTGCACTAGAAGGTGGTGAGTGGTCAGCAGCACGCTCCGGCCACATTTTACCCCCGGGAAAGATCCGCTACCCATTTTACAGGAGGCTGGTTCGGTCCCAGGGCCGGTATGATAAGGCGGAAAATCTCGTCACCCACCCGGGATTCGATTCCGAACCTTCCAGCCCGTCGTCAGTCCCTATACCTACTGAGCTACCAAGCTCACGAATATATTTATATACTTGAGTATAATTTTCACAGCCAACCGCGAATCTTACTATTAGCAATATTAACCGGACACTTCATATTATTTATGTGCAATGTATAAGGCAGAAGCTCAATCTCTATCAGCTTCAGACCTCACAGTGTGAGTGAGTGCCTTCATAACTCCGCACTATTTTCAGTACACTACGGAAGTCATATACCTCACTCTTGCACGCCAGGCGGGACTAACGTGTGAACAATAAATTTGTCCCCAATGCCCGTTCATCACAACTGGCCGAGACAAGGGTTTCGGCCTTCAGGAAAACTGAGCACTTTCTCCTTACAAGTCTTCAATCGACGCCCGGAATTGAGGTTGTATTTTCTGCTGGCACAATATGAGGTCCGTTATTATCTAGTGATGCATTCCATGTTGCAGACAAAGCATTATATACTGATATGTTAGAATCAAGGAGAGGCATATCCTACATAGGATAAATAAGAGGAAGACTGTATAGAATGGTCACATCTGCGTAGGAACTGCCTTCTAAAACACGTTATTGAAGGGAAGATAGAGGGAAGGATATAAGTGACGGAAAGACGAGGAGGAAGACGTGAGAAGCTACTGGATGACCTTGAAGAATCGAGAGGGTACTGGAGATTGACAACGGAAGCACTAGATTGCACCGCGTGGAGAACTCGATTTGGTAGAGGCTATGGACTTGTGGTAAGACAGACTGCCCAATGCATGAAGGTTAGAAGTACAAAACATAAGTAGATACGGAATGAGTTAGGAATTGTAAGCATGGCGTGGTAATTGTAGTGCATTCGCTCCTTTTGATGTGGACGTCAACGTAAGTGCAATAAGCTGGCTAATTGGTATAATTAATTACTATTGCACGGCTAAATAATGAAAATAAAGTCAACGTAAACGTTGATTAAATTGGGTTCCAGATTTACGGATTGGAAATAATCATAAATTTAGCTTTTGTTTAATCGTGTCACAACACATAAGCGTCACAGCATGAATAAGTTCCGAACAAGATGTTTTGTGTCTGGACATAACGTGACAACTTTGATTGAACGACGACTAGCACACGGCACTGCGCTGATGACTGAGCATGTCGTCCTGCAACGCTTTGTTGCTGTATTCTCTTTATAACGGAAACTGCAATACGAGAATTGTGGCAAGTACTGGCAAGATTCGTCGAAGCCAGATTTCAGAGAAAAAATTTTTATCACCTGAGCACACGCCAACAGAAGGTCAATGCAAATCAAATAGGCGCTTTTAACACATAAAATATGGCGAACGATAAAAAAATTCTTTATATTCTACTGACTCTTGTATTTTGTGTTGAAACATTAAAGTCTCCCTCAGTGCTATAACAAGTGAAAACATAAACATTCATACTGTTGTTGGGGCGAAAACGACATCAGGTGTACTGGCAAAGTTGTGTTCCAGAAATATATTTTTTCAGTTCTACCGGTTTGTCCATTAGCAAGGCAGTCCATCACCAAGCTATAATTGTTTGCAAGCGAGATTTTTGGTCGTGAAGAGCAGCGTCGATGTAGATTCATGTCTTATGGCACACATAACGGCGTCGACTGGCAAATAGCTGCCGACGTTACGGAAGAATTTTCTTTCTAATCTATTTGTGAAGTTTAGACTCTGAAAAAGGGAGGAATAAATTCAGCCCTTGAAGGTCGGCAATTATGTACCCATCGACACGGTGTCATTCCATAAAACTTTAAACTTCACGTAATAAAATTTACCTAAGATGCTCTGCCTGAGCCTCTAAACTCTTAAACAGTAATTCTCCCTCCCCATACCGGCAGTTTAACGCTAACAAACCTCTGCATTTTGCCCACACAATGCACATAAATGATTGATTCTGAAACAGCGAACGACAGTTTCTCATACCGCATCGTCTGATTGCTTTTTATAATAAAAGAAGCTGTGTTCTCTGTGAGGTACGAAACGAATACACAGTATAATACACGTACACGCAAACTTTATACAGCTTTTGCCTTCAAAGTTAGTACAACATAAAAAATAACAGAGCCGTCACTTATATTGGTAGTGTTGCATTATGGTATTCTGCACTAGTTATTAGAGGGCAGTTGCTGGCAATTACCGTGCTGACGACAAGTTTACGAGTGGTCATCACCCAGTGTGAGGCGATAGATATGAGAGCACAGAATGCTGCCATTAACGAGCAGCCTTTAGAAGCACTTCGTTAGATCAGCGATATTCCGCGAAATCATTTTCGGATTCTGGTCATTATAGCAGTAGGGTCATCTGTGGTGTGCACCCTTCCAGGGCGTGGAGTGGTTCTAGCCGTTGTGAGGCGATTTATATCTTGACAGCTTCTGTAGGAAAGACGTGAAGAAAATACCGCTTACAAGAACCAGGATTAGACAGAAGGTGATGTGTGTTACGGGCTTGAGAACGTTTACTTATTTAGAGGTACGCGCCAGGATAATATTAAGATGGATATTATGGAAGCAGTGTGTGGGATTTATATTTTATTCTTTCGGCTCAACGTAGGTTCCAGTGGCGGAATCTTGTGTACACGATAATGAAATATCTTCCTGTGTAAAAATAAACTTTTTCCAACATAGTTGAATAAAGAGAGACCAACTTGATGTCACTTGCTTTATTATTTCTTTATTTAATGTTGAACATTAAATAAAGAAATAATAAAGCAAGTGACATCAAGTTGGTCTCTCTTCATTCAACTATCAAGATGATGCACGGTCCAATAAACATAAGATTTTTCCAACATATTGCTTTGTTAGCCTTAGAATTAACTACCTATAGCGCCCTCAGACAATACTAGTTACTGTCAGAAACTAGTGACAGGTGGGGTTTCGCTTTGCAATCTAATTTGTGTCCTAAAGTTAAGGAACTTTAGTAAATGTGCAGGTAAAACAATCCGTGTACAGGCTTGGACAAGCCCCGAGGGTTGCAAGAGGCTGAGGCTCCCAAATTTCACAACAATGAACACATGAAGTTGGTAAGTTTGTCAGCCCAACATGTATCCGTGTATTAAGTTTCTGATTGTTTCAATTCTTAATACCACAAACATTAAGACTAATGGAATAATCAGTAACATATGTGAACCTAAAAAACTAATAAATCAGTTAGTAAATGCAATCGCCCAATTTGCAAGAATACCTGCAAAATTCGCTATCTGCTGAATAGCATCTGCATCGCCAGTACGAACAGCTAACAAATTTGCATCCATCAATTTCACTCTCCCTTAAATATATAAATAACTAATAATCGTAATAAAATATTGGCAATTCTCTAAACTTCATTTCAGTAATTAACATTAAAAACAAAATCAATCTTCTACTTCTACTTCTAACTCCCCAGGAAAACTCCTGGTACTCATTTCTGTTAGAGGTTGAGTCGATCCCAGGGCCACAGTACGGCCGGAAGAATTGACACTATCGCGAAACGAACCAGCGACATTCCGTCTGGTTCCCTCAAACAAGTGAGAGACCGCGTCACTCGCCACAAGGATACTTAAGAAGCAGACAGAAATGTAAGTGAAACTGTGTGAGAGGGAGCTCTCATCCGTAAATACAGGGCTTTGCCAAACACCACGGTAGAATTATGTGGCACTAAACTGCTGATATCTCGTCCTGTGGCTTAGAACTTTAACGACCTTAGCCGCTTCTGTACCCACCCTGGAAGTCGCGAATCCCACTGTCTTCGTAAATGTTGTCGTCCTCATCGTTACACTTGGTTATTTTCTTCACTTCCCACACCAAAAACTGCGAATCGCAATCATAGCAGGCCGCGACCAATAACTTCAATAATTTCACTACTAACAATTTACAAAAATGTATTAATTCGACGTTCATAGGGTCGTGCATTTTAATATTATTTCTACTGATTATGCCGACTGCTTGCTTGGTAGCAGTCGGCAGTATCTGTTTGACAAATGCATGTTGCTGTATGTACAGTCTTGAACTGCTGATGATGGACGGAAAGACAGTCCAAAACATGTAGAGCGTCATTGCAAAATAAAATAAATTTGATACAGTGGTGCATCTGGTTGGTTTCACTGTAGAAACAAACATAATAAGTTATTTAAAAATTCCGACGTATTTCGGTCTAGCTGCTAGTTTGAAAACTAACGTTTCGTAAAATGAAACGATAGAACGATGCAAGTTGCAGTAATTAAATAAATAATTTATGTGTTTCTGCACAGTTTATTATGGTTATTATGGTCTGATTAAAATGGAGCAAACCGTAAAAATATGCTACAAAACTTCCTTCCCTTTTGGACGCTGTACAAATTGCATGTTTAAAAATTTTGTCAACAAATAAGACAAAAACAGTCCTTAACTTTCCAGCTGTACAGTTCGACAGTTTTATACTGGACATAGAATCACAATTTTTTGAGCTTTATATACGCTCTAATTTTTCGAAAACAGCGCAATGTTTCGGAATTTTGATCCGTTTCCATCCTCACATGAACAAGAAAGGAAACACCTATCGTGTTTAGCCGGACAGAAATGCCCACCACTCTAGAAATGTCAGTTAACTGTGTATAGGCTTGTGTTTTCAGGTTTGCCAGCGACGGATATTTGAAAATATTTAGCAGAGTGAAAAAAACATTTGGATAATTGCCAGTGAAGGAATAAATCTAAGACAAAGAAAAGTGAACTTAAACACCACGAAAACCGCAAACAATTTAGGCCACAAAAATGGCCCGGAATAATTTTCAAATTAAAATAATTAAAATTAAATTATAGGATTACACGTAATAATCGTGCCTGATCATAAACAACTTATATATCAGAAAGATGAGCACATACTTACAATTATGTTCCTTCAAGGTTTCCCCGCAACTGCGCGAACATCTGTGGAGCTTTCTGAGAGAAGGCCTTTTTACAGGCATCCATACTTTTAAATCCATCGAACAGACCGTCACGCTGCGCAATTCTTTATGCTGGATCACATAGAGTCACTGAAGAAAAAGGAAACAGGGACGTATGAAGCTGACGACATATGTTACAGTGTATTTTTTAATTTGATGAACGACAAATATTAGGAATACAGTAAACGCCAATGATAAGTAAGGTGCCAAAAGAAAATAATGAGTTGCCATGGAGTCAGGCAAGTTTTAGTAGGTACAGACAGCACCGAAAGTTATCTCACCCATGAGTCTTAAACTTTGTGTTAATTTTACAAATAAACAGACACAAAACAGACGTCTTTATATCAAAAATGAAATTTTTAAAATAAAGAATTAACCCTTCAAACGCCGAGTTAAATTCCATCTGCTATTTGCTGGCATTATTAGGAGCTCACCCTATACTCCACATTAGCAGGGTAAGGGCTAAGCACAAATGTGGACTTCCTTCAGGAATCACCTGTTGGAACGATGGACGGTCGGTCAGAAATCCGTATGATTTGGGAACATCTTGCAACCTGCCAGCTCTAACAAAGCTTCTCATGAAATTTTTCCGCCTGAAGTTTGGTGACCAAATTGCACGTTGCACTGCAAGATTCTCACGCTGCCCCCCCCCCCCCCCCCCCCCCCCCCCCCCCCCCAAAAAAAAAAAAACTAAAAACACCAATCCCCCAAACAAAAAAAAAAAAA
>Ga0123355_10013390_pt1 | contig 12759 bp, 7 predicted proteins | sample TergutEmb28metaG_3_FD_89872 | JGI IMG/M metagenome (GOLD analysis project Ga0123355, IMG submission 89872) | Embiratermes neotenicus P1 segment gut microbial communities from Petit-Saut dam, French Guiana - Emb289 P1 | ecosystem: Host-associated > Arthropoda: Insects > Digestive system > Gut ...
GAAAAAATCAAAAGAGGAGGGTGTAAGGTTTGGGCTCCCCCACAAATGGGTTGGGGTTTTAAAGTAGGGAAAAGGGGGGGGGGGGGGAGGAGGCATGTGGTACGTACTAGGGAGACGCAAATATATGCAGGAAGTTGGTGGGGAAATCTGAAGGAAAGAGCCACTTGGAAGACCTAACTGTAGATGGGAATTTTATGTCAAACTGGATCTTAAAAAATACAGACCGGGTGAACGTTGACTGGATTCATCTGGCTCAAGGGGAAAAATGCCGGCTTTTGTGAGCACGGTAATGACCGTTCAGTTTCCACAAAATGTGGGGGATTTCCTGAGCAGCTGAGGAATTATCAGCTCATAACGGATCACTCGGCGTCGTTAATTCAAGTATCTGTGACAGCCATGGGCAGACCATCAGCAGCCTGGCGTTCCTGGAAGCACAGAATGAAGACATTACCGGTACTAGAATGGGAAACAATGGCAGAGTCGCGTGGGCTGGCAACTTGACGGAAATGACGAGGCCCCCGTAAGTGCAACGGAGTGTACATTCCAGAAAGCACATCGCATTGCCGATACAAATGACACTGGGTTAAGGGTGTTTACGGCAGCATTGATTGCTTATTGCGGGAATCGTAGGGGTGCACAACAAAAGAGGCTTTTTGTTCGGTCAGGTGACGACTGAGCTGGAAGTCGGCGGACAACAGTTGGTGATCTGCCACCGGTAACTGGCTTGCAGAGTTAGGACATCACGATTCTATTACTTCTTTAAGGTCCAGTGGTTACTTTCTGCACCACCATGTTTATCACAAGAAAGTTCTACGTTCTGCGCACACGGTTTATAATTGTTTTGTGTGTATCTGAGACGCAACTTTGCGCTGCCTCCACTGCCCGAACTCAGCTGCCCAGTGACACGCATGTCAGTTCACTGGCGCAAACAAAACAAACGCATCCACCGTACAACCTGTTGCGCAATATCACGTTACGTCATAATGCGAGGGAATCCACGTTCGACGTGGCAACGTTGGATGTTCCCCCCCCCCCTCCAACGTAATTATACACAGCCTCTGCACTGGTTCAGGTGTACTTAACTTGATGGACTGTTGTGGTTCACCGTGTACCAGCAATGAACGCTCTGCAGCCTGAGTGACCGTCAGCGTCGTTCTCCTCACCTGCGAACGTGGCAGGGAGGGGAGATAACTGCGTGGCCTCCAAATACAGGGTGTTTTGGGATAAATCTGCCATACTTTGTGAGAAAGTTTCCTACGCTAAATTACATCGATGTTATCAAACGTATCGATATCCAAAGTTAAACGGTTACAAACATAATGACGAGATAGTTTGTAGAGACTGAAAATTGCTATAGATATATTGATTACCAAATACATAATAAAACGACAGGGAATTTGTAGTCGCCGCAGTATCACTGCCATACTGCGAATCTAACGGCAGCCTGACAGATATAACGATATTGCTGCAGTACGACATTTTCGCACTAGTTTCATAAAATTCGTCCTTAGGGTTCCAAGCGCTTTACGTAGCACACTCGCCTCCTCCCGGCTTGGCTTGGCTTGGCTGTCGACTCAAGGACGCACCTGCACACGCATCGTATTGAACAGGCACGGTGTGCACACTTGTCTCTCGTCATTTTCTCCGCAAACGTTAGACTTTGGATATCGATGTTTTGTTGTATCGATGTAAATTAACCTAAGGAACGTTTTCGCGAAAAACGGCAGTTTCTGCTGAAACATTCTGTTTAAAGTGAGAGACTGCTTAGCTGATGGAACTAAGGGCAGTATTCCTTGCCAGACGTTTTCTCATAAGACGCTATTTTCTTATCAAAGGCAGCATTGAAGGTCCTCTTGTCAGCCTCGAGATTCGTGATCTTTGATGTTCAAGATCTCAACCGTTTGCGGTAATCCTTTTAATACCACTGTTTCCACCTTGCGTGGCCGTTTCCGACGAATCAACTCTTCCCCATTCTCTTACAGTTGTGCAATCACTCCGAGCTCAGTGAATCTCTGTCGCGCATTAAGTGAGGCCTATTGCTATCGTGACTTACAGAACGAGACTCTCATCATTTACTGTATCTCAAGCTGCTCTCGCCATCATTTTTACATTATTTTAATTTTTATTAACGGCATTTTATAAGTTCTTGGAATCGAATAAGCGTTTGACATAGAAAATTGATTCCGTTGTTCGTGACGCCTTTATTGGTCCCAGTCAATCACGAACATTGAGGTACGACTGTACTGCAATATCTGTTCCGGAGTTAATAATTATAGAGGACGTGTCACGAAGTGTGCACTCTCTAAGAGCCGATTAACTTAGCACAGTGACTACAAAACTGCCCTTTCCGGGCATCGAACCAAAATACATCGGTTTTCCAGCCCACTGATTAGTCACTGAACCATCTGAGCTATCCCGACTCCCACTTAGTGAACCTGTTGGTCTCAAATTTATATAGTTTGTTTTAAAGTGGTTTTAACTGTTTTACTGGGATCAGGTGCTTTTGGCGAGGTGGATTTCGACGCAGCAGGTCAATATATTCTGCATTCGTCAAATACTTGAGAAAAAACTGGAATAAAATGAGGCAGTGCATCAGCTGTTTATAGACTTAAGGAAGCTTATGATTCAGCTGGAAGGGAGGTATTTTATAATATTTTCACTGAGTTTGTTATCCCTATGAAACTGGTAAGGTTAATAAAAATGTGTATGAATGAAACGTACAGCAGAGTCCGGGTAGGCAAGAATTTGTCTGACATGTTTCCTATTATTAATGGTTTGAAACAGGGAGATGCTCTGTCCCCATTGCTTTTCAACTTTGCCTTGGAGTATGCCATTAGGAGGGTTCAGTTAAACCAGAGTGACTTGAAATTAAATCGCACACATCAGCTTTTGGTTTATGCTGATGATGCTAATATGCTGGGAGGAAACGTACATACTGTAGAGAAAAATACAGAAGCTTTGTTAGTCGGTAGTAAGGAGATTGATTGCTCCAGGGGTGAATGCTGATAAAACTAAGTACATGGTCATGTCTCGAGATCAGAATGCAGGACGAAGTTACAGTGTGAGGGCTGATAATAGTTTCTGTGAAAGGGTGGAACAGTTCAGATATTGGGAATAGCTGAACAGATCAAAATTCTATTCAGGAGGAAATTAAGAGCAGATTGAATTCAGGGAATGCTTGCAATCTTTCGGTGCATAATCGTTTGTCTACCAGTTTGCTATCCAAAAATATAAATATTAGGATATACAGAAATATAGTTTTGGCTGTTGTTTTTTATGGGTGTGAAACTTGGTCGCTGACATTGAGGCAGGAGTGTAGGCTGAGGGTGTTGGAGAATAGGGCGTTGAGGAGAATACTTGGGCCTGAGAGGGACGAGGTTAGAGCGGAGTGGAGAAAACCACATAACGAGGAGCTTAATTGTCTGTACTCCTCACCCAATATTGTTCGGTGTGATGACATCGAGAAGAATGAGTGGGCGGGGCATGGGGCATGCATGGGGGAGAGGAGAGGCGTATACAGGGTTTTGATGGGGAAACTTGAGCGAAAGAGACCACTAGGGAGACCCAGGCGTAGATGGAAGGATAATATTGAGATGGACCTTCAGGAAGTGGGACGGTGGGGTATGGACTGGGTCGATCTGGCTCAGGATAGGGACAGGAGGCGGGCACTTGTGAATGCGGTAATGAACCTTCGGGTTCCGTAAAATGCGGGGAATTTGTTGACTAGCTGAGTACCGGATAGCTTCTCAAGAATGACTGTGCTCCATGGAGTAAGTAATTAAGTAAGTGAGTGAGTAAAGAAGAGATGTTGCACGTGGACAGAAATCGTTTTGTTACTAGATTTCATGTTTCAGAGTTTAGCGTTGGGACTTACAGGAACTTTTATACCAGCGCATGTCGGTAACAGCAGTGCAGTTCTGACTGAGTAACCAGCCAGCTCAGGTTAAGTGCAGCCGGAGTTTAGACTGTGGAACGCAGTGTCGTGGTTGTGTTCCCCCTACCAAAACTAACCCTCCAACCCTCACTGAGGTTATCCACAGGACTGAGATGATAATCACAGGGCGTTTCGCAGTACATTAAATGCTCTTGTCGCTTCGTGTCCCAGATTTGACGCTGTACCCTTTCCAGTGCGGTACAGAAAGTACAGTTTGCTGTGTGTTTAATTAAATATCGTGATGTGACGACATATGGGGGTGCAGAGGTTTAGTTCCACACATTCTTTAGCTCGGCAAGGTTGACTGTGCAGACAGTAAGCACTGATACAGAGAGTATCCTGAAAATATGTCCTAATTTAGTAGTTCCTGTTTTATTTCCCACACACAAAATTGTCGGCTGGATTCGCCGCACACCGCATAGGAAGTGGTGACCAGCTGACCGAGTGTTTTGACCCTGACTCATGGAGTGACTGCACAGGAAAGTTGGCGTCTCAACGTCCGTCGTGTTTCCTCTAACCGTTGTGGATTAACGCAAGAACGGAAATGACTCAGTATCGCAGTACAATGTCTGGGTTTGAACACAGCCCAGTCAGTCTCTGCCCACTGCCCACTGGACTGTGGCGTGGAACAGACCCTGGGCCACACTGAGGGTAACAGTGCTTGGCGACGAACGTTAGCGTCCCCCTACGTCTCCAAATGGTAGTGCTTCAAAAGTACGGGGAAATATTAACTTTTAGCGCTCACCGCAGAGGCCCGGCTTCGATCCCAGTCAGTCCTTGTGAGGTTTGTGGTCCACAAAGTGGCACTGAGACAGGATTTTCTCCAGCCCTGCAGTTTTCCCCTGTCAGTATCATTCCACCAATGCTCCACACTCATCTTCATCTACATGTTACTCTTTCCAGAAGGACAAACGGGTGAAGCCTGGGAACCTCCCGAAATGCAAAAGTCTGTCGGAAATCGAGGAGCGTTGGATAAGAAAGAACTTTACATTTTTGTAACGTGTATCTTCGCAGGCGTTCACTTTATTTCAGTTGCAACGAGGCACAGATCTGGCGAGATCAGATACTGCAAGCGGTATCATTTCCACTGTACAGTCTCTCCCCGCACCTGCTCCAGGCGCTGACACGCCAGCTCTACATGCAAACTGCTGACAGTGCCTAACCTCTCCAGTTCACCAGTCACTGTCCTCTCAACATTGGCGCTTTGTACTCTGAGATTCTGATAGCTTACTAAAACTAACCAGCAGGAGACGGAATAGCTCAATGGGCATAGTGACTGGGCTGCGGGCTGTGCCTCCGAAGAATTGTGGTTTGATTCGCAGCAGGGATAAGAAAAATTTAAATGTTTATAAGGTCAGAACCGACCATGGGGCCAACCCAACATCGTAACCGAAGGGTACCGAAGGCTTTTCCGCTGGGTTAAAGCGGCCGGGACGTGAACTGACTGATAACCTCCATGGAGTGCTGACGTTAAGAATGTGCGGCGCTATACCTGTACTTCCTCCATATGCCTTCACTGCTTGTACAGGGACTTCACCTACTACACACGAATTTTTTGAGGGTTTGTGAGGCATGCGGTAATGCTGGGGTTTAGAAAGCGGGTTGGCTGGCAGTGGGCACAACCAGGCTGCCGCTCTTGTCAGCTCCACACAAGGATGCTCCTTAAGTCGGCCTATCTCGAGTTCAATTTCAACACGGCCGTCATCTCGCGCTGAGAGGGGTGAAGAGCAGGTCCCAGGACCCTCCCCACATTCTCCCTGACAATGGTAACGAGGGTGGAAAACAGCTGGGGTTTGTCTTGGGGTAACCTTTTAACCTCAAGAACGTCTGACATCCCAGGGTCACGGAATCTGCTGGGAAGGCAACGAGGCGCTTACTGAATGCTGCAGACTGATGCGCCATACTACATGGCGTCGTTACATGACATGTGCACAGGACACACTGAACTAGGAAACGCTGCGTCGTTACACGTCGTATTCGACCACATGTAGGCAAGGCCATACCAATGCGGACAAAATAGCATTTACATTTAAATGAACCCAGCAGTATTGTCCGATTTGTCTGATACATTAGCTATTCAGGATGACCTGACACAGGGAAATGCTTGGGGCATATCAGCTGCTTTTGTTCTTTGGTGGTTGTGTTCATTTATTGGGCAATGGAATTATACTATATAGAAGCTTTATTGGGCCCTAGCATTTGGCTGGTCTGGAAGTAGCTGCTCAGAAACTAAGCACAGCACATACTGATGTCTTGTGAACAGACCGCAGCGCTGCGTCACGACACCAACACAGCTAGCAGATTCTGTGACTGCGGCAAGGTGAAGTACTTCAGAACGACGCTGTGACATCGAATTTGTCAAGAAATGAAGGGTCGATTAGAATGCAAGCTACCATTAGATTCGAATCTTTTGTCTTCCCGTTTGCTGGTTGAGAGTATAAACATTAAAATGCACTTAACTACAATTTTGCTGTTCGTTTTGTATGTGCACGACACATGGCCCCTCGCACTGACAGAAGTGTCGGCACAGCGGCTGTTGGAAAAGGAAAAGGCGAGGAAAATATTTGGATCTGACAGGGAGCAGGTCAACAGGAGCTAGGAAACAAATGCATAGTGACTGGCATCCCTCAAATGTGGGTCACGTGATCAAATCTAGGAGATGTGGTGGGCGGGGCAAGTGGCACGCATGGGAGAAGAGATAAATGCATACAGCGTTTTAGTTGATAATCTGGCAGAAAAATACAACTTGGTAGACCTAAACGTGAATGGAGGGTGATATTAAAAGAAATCGTTTTGTAGGGGTGTGCACTGGATTCGTCTGGCTTTTAATAGGGGATCAGTGGCTGGGTCTTACGAACACGACGGCGAAGCTGGCGGTTCCGCACAGTGCTCCTGCTGTCGGTTAGCTTGGCCATGCGACGCCGCACGCACTGGCACCAGACATGTCGTCAGTGTTGTGCCGGGACTTACATTCAACTTGAGAAATTGCTAGTCTCACCTGCGCGCTTTTGGGTGTACCTGAACCGGTGACCTACCAGACCACAAGTCACAAACACACACGGTCCCATTTCTCACTGACGCCCACGATGAATATGTGACGAAACACAAATCCTCGCTTCTACAGAATTCGCGCCATACAGTTTTGGCCGACTTTCTTCTGTTGAAAAGCATTGGCCGGCAGAGTTCATACCGGATTCGGGTCCTATCCATGACCTTAGCAAAGCAACACGCGGGTCTCTTTTATTCCAGAGATAAAAAGGCCGAAGCGGGAGGCAGACCATCACGTCCATTCAGCGCAGAGGTTCAAACAACGTGGAGTTTTACCTCCACTTCGCATACGACTTTATAACGGGCTCAATTAAGCACAGGAGTAACTTGATACAAAGAGGGCGTCACTGGGAAAGCTGGAAGTGTACTGGATCAATCAGGTTCTGAATCATGCTGGTGGTGACTCACTGTTGATCTGACACAACGAAAATCCGTCAACACAAGCGTTAGCACGTCGTGTCGCGTGAAATGTGTTACTAGTGAGCTAATACAAACATTTTGCATGACATCATACTCTGAACAAAACGCCGCATTTAAGCCAACATCGAACTACTTTTTGCTTTTATATTTCTGGCGTGTATTTCTTATACAATTTAGTGGCGTCATTACGAGTCGAGTTACGGCTGCGACAGTCCGACACACAGCTGCAGGACACGGCTTGCTGAATTGTTCTGATACAGCGCACAGTTTCAGTCATGAGGCTACATTAACATACAAACACATTCATATCCTGATATGTTTAATTTGCGAAACACACCGGGAGTGTTATGCATGCAGTCCGTACCGCATACTAAAAACACTCCGTCTCGGTTATACAAACCAGTCAGTTAATGTTGTATAGGGAAATAATCGCCGTTTGTTCTGAGATCCACACAAAACACACAAATACACTGTGTGGGCAGAACGTAGACTTGTTGAATGTTAAGTTGACGGTACATATAGTGACCAGTGAGCATTGGACACTTCACATATTTCTTGTAAATTTCCTAGCCATTTGTATTACAAATAATAATGACAGCCGCCCTGCGGGTAGCCGGTAGCTACCGCAGGTGCGGTTGGTCACGCAGTTTTCCTCCTGTCTTTCGCAACTCCCGTCATTTCTGTAGTTCGAAGAAAATCTGACCGCACTTTCCCTAACAAGGATGTACTGGCGCTGCTATTGGCGGTCACCCACTGCTGACTGCTGACTGCTGACTAACACGCACGCAGGTGGCGGTATTTGTTTACCTGATTGTAACGGTCAGCCGAACACATGACCGTGGTTTGGCGTCTCCGTCGGAACGTGTACGTAAGCATGTGTTTGTTCTAAGTACCCAGTGGGCCGATCGCTCGCTCAAGGAGCCCAACCGCATGTTCGTCAATAAGATTTAGAAACTCCGAACAAGGGCAGTCCGGGGCCGCACCGTTTTGCAGGACGAGACAAACAGAACGTAATGGAGAGAAATTCGGATTCTTCGCGGAAGGACTGATTTAATGTTTACTGTAGGCGTTCTTCATGAAGTGAAACAAACCTTATGTGGAGACCATCTGTCCTTCCGCCCGTCCGTCTGTGACCCAATATCAGGACCAAACCGTTGATCGGATTGTCATAAAATACAAAGTTCTTTACAAAAATTGTAGGTCAAACCTGAGTTTCGTGAAAATCGGTCCAGTGACAGTTGTACTTTATTTAATGACACAAATTAAATTTACCACATTTTTTACCGTTTTTTTTTTTTTTTTACAATTTGGATAAAATTCAGTAGAGCAGATGTCCACAAAAACGTATTTGGTGGTGGTGAGTTTCGTGAAAATCGGCGCGGGATGGGCCGTGCTGTTCTTATACAAGTAAGTGAAATTACATTTAGGCGTGTACCGTGAAGCCGTATGACTTTTGAAAGTAAACAACGTCAGGGTTAGGTCTGTGTACTAGACCGGTCCGTTACAGAAGGCGGTACGCGGACCGTCGCCTGGCGGTGCGCGGAGGAATTTAGGAATTATCTTAATAACTAAACGTTATAAATGTTAATTGCACAATTAGAATTGTTTTAAATGTGTCGAAATGTAGGCAGAAACATTTATAAAGGGAACTTCAAGATACTGTTTCATTGTCCAACATAAATACAGACCCCCCTGTGTCGTCTAGTCGCTTTCTATTAGAAAAGCAGCAACTGCTAAAGTTGCAGTTCCACGGCGCTGTTGTTTCGATGGTTGGCAGGTTTGAAGACTTCGAATCAGCGCACGCAGTGACAGGCGTTTGGAAATGTGGTCGTGCGAAAAGAAAGTTCAATTAGGGGATCACACATACACAGACTCTGTATATAGTACAAATTTATATGGTGTGTTGCTTGTATGTCAGCAGGCACAGACGCAGAACATAGCGGCAGACGGTACATCAGCTCAATATGTATTTGGGAAAGACACCAACAAGGCATAATTGCACGCACGAAGAAATTAAGAGCAGATTAAATTCAGGGACAGCCTGCTGCTGCCATTCGGTGCAGAATCTTTTGTCTTCCCGTTTGGAATCTAAAAATATAGAGCAGTGATGGTCCACGTGGCTTGATACACGTGTGCACTGGGTGACAGCATAGGTTGGGCCTGATGGGCAGTAATGAACAGAAGTGCATAATGAGGAGCGTCGCGATTGGTACTGCTCACCAAATGCTAGTCAGGTGATCTAATCAAGGAGGATGTGGTGGGTAGGGCATGTGGCACGTAAGGGAGAGAAGAAAATTAATGCAGGGTTTTGTGAGGAAACCTGTATGCAAGAGACCACTTAAAATACCTTGGCGTTATGTGGGAGAATAATATTAAAGTGGATCGTAAAGGCAAAACGATTGAAGGACGTGGACTGGTTTAACCCTTTGGCCCTGGAGCTGGACATTTACAGTTTAGCACACCATTTATGTAAAATGTGAAAATTTTATGAACCAAGAAGAGTAACATTAGGAAATACACGACATTTTGTGGAGGAATAAACGAAGATGGTGACAGAAAGTCTAAAAAAATAATTAAATATATTTATTGACTAAATATATAAAAAGCGTACTCTGGGAAGTAGCGATACGCCTGTCCTATATATAGGATGCATGGTGCCTAAAGGTTAATCTGGCTGAGAACAGGGACAGATCGCAGGGTGCTGTGAGCACGGTAATGAACCGTCAGATTCCACACAGTTTTGGGAATTTATTTGACTGGCTGAGGAACTGTTACTCTCACGAAGGACTCTGTTTCAAATGAGTTAGTTGCTAGCCCAGACCGTCTTGCCGAGCGGCAGGTTGCTTAGTGAATTCGGCAGAATGTGCTTGTTGTGACGTGTGTGAGGAGAGACCGAAGGGAAACCTCGATAGGCTACAGAGTAACTATTTGCCGGGCCAAGAGCAGAAGCCACGACCTCCCACGTGCTGTCACATGAATTACAACCGTGAAATTGTAACGTGTCAGTGTGCAGTGTTGACCGTCCGTATTGCTCACAAGGCACGCTTTGTATGTGCAGATCCACGCAGTAACACACAGTGGACCCCTTCATTTCTTAATCTTGAAACTTTTTCATTTTACTGATTCTTTCTTCGTTTATCGCTAGAAACTCCCTGACAGATGTCTTCAGTCCAGGGCTCCTGCTTGAAGTCAAACAAAACTGCTAAGAGATTAACGATAAGATGTCTGTCTGTCTGTCGTATCAAACAAGGCAGGCAATGTATGTATAAACGTAACACTGAGGTGCGCTCGTGTTCTTTTTTTTGGCGTGGAAAAGGCCTACGTACTAGTTTTCCAGCATGCAATGCGCATGCGCCATATTATACTGCCATCTTTGTCCTGTTTGGCCCTACCATATTTTTCCACTTTGTCTCACAAACGGCACCATTTTCGGAAAATAAGTTACGGAACGTAAAATGTATTTTTTAATTTGTCTACAGATTTGAAACATTTCTCATTCTAGGAAGAACTGGGCGAGATATCATAAATGTACTTGGATCATTATATAAACTACCCGTTATTCTTGCCAGATTGTGATGAAACCTTAATTTTACGGACAGATTTTCGAAAAGTAATCAATATGAAATTTCATGAAAATCCGCCCACTGGCAGCCGAGTTTTTCCACGGGGACGGACAGATAGACATGACGCAGATTATAGTCGCTCTTCGCAATTTTACAAACGCCCCTAAAATGAAAGAACCGTTGGAGTTTGCATGTAAGGCGAGAGCTTCTGCAGCGGTGATCAGATGACGCAGTGTCATGGCTGGGCTGCGTGAAGAGCGACTTTCAATCAGGAATACCAGCATTTCTCAGTGCGCGATATGCAACCGAAAGGAGTGCCCTATTGAAATGTGCCCGCAGAACTGTCGGTTTGATTAGACCAGGAGCCGACCTACACTGAGCTACTGAAAGTGGCCACCTGTTTCATAATTGACAAGCCCTGCATTTTACACTTTCTGTGTATTAATGGGAAATCAGAAATCCAAGAACGAAGCTATATGAGCAGATTACATTCAGCGAATGCCTGCTACATGGGTCCGTTTGGTGTGTGAGCATGCGATGGTTCAAATGCGCATAGAAGGCTAGAATCAGCCTGTTCTACGGGTGTGCTGCTAGTGCGAAACTTGCTGTGTCACAGAATGTGCGAAAATAGGGTGCTGAGGAAGATACATGAGCGTGAGACGGAGCAAGTGACGGCAGAGTGGGACAGCTTCATGATTTGTGCGAACTGCTCACCAAACAGGCCCATTTTGCTGGTGATACAGTCAAGGATGACAAGATGGGTGGGGAACGTGGCACGTGTGGGGGAGAAGAGAAATGCTTACAGCGTTTTGGTGGGGAAAATTTAAGGAAAGAGATCACTTGGAGGAAATTGACATAGATGAAAGAATATTATTAAAATGCATGCGAAGACATGGACTGGATTCGTGTGGCTGAAGATAGGGACAAGAGACGGTCTGTTGCGAACATGGTGAAGAACCTTAGGAGTGTATAAAATTCGAGGAATTTTTTGATGAACTGAGGAACTAGTAGCTTTAAGAAGGAGTGTGTATGCTTGTGGGTTTCTTTCATACGATGCAAAGAACAGAAACTATTTTTATAACATTAGCCACTTGATTATGGTAACGAGGCAAGAACTGAGTTTTTAAATAAAGTTGAGGGCAATTTTCATTAGAAGGCACAACGGTTAATATTCATACTTCGAAACTGGGAGGTTCCCGGCTGACTGCCACGTGAGTCCGTGGTCCGTGCGGCCGGACGTCCTTTACCTGAAGTGGTCCAAGCAGAATGGCATTCCCTTATCGCGGGTCCGCTCAACGCGAAAGTGTGTGGTACGGGGTATGAAATGTAACTTACCACTCCCTGTTCAGAAGCTAACAGATGCTTACGTATTCAAAACAGTTTGTCGCCTGTTACGGACGCCAAAGGTTGCTAGTGAATATCATCCATAGAAAGGCATAGCCCTGATGGGGTGGGGTATAGTGTGATTTGTATCTTCCCTTCAGAGCCCAGATGGGCCACACAGCCCTGAATGGGCTGCATTGCCTGCTATCGAATGCTTACCGGTGGGCTTTCCCGGGGATAGTTCGGCCGGAGCATGACATCAACAACGTACCCTCATCTTTTTCCAGGGTTAAGAATGCATAGAACTGCACTTGTACTCACCCGTACGTGGCGAGATACTTGCTGGACTGAGCAAAATCTGTGCAGACGACAGTCCACATTTCACATAAAGCAATACGTAGTAACTTGGGTGGGGGGGGGGGGGGGGGCGCGGGTCTTTTTTAAACCCCCAAACCCCCATGGGCCCCTATC
>Ga0123355_10013391_pt1 | contig 12759 bp, 3 predicted proteins | sample TergutEmb28metaG_3_FD_89872 | JGI IMG/M metagenome (GOLD analysis project Ga0123355, IMG submission 89872) | Embiratermes neotenicus P1 segment gut microbial communities from Petit-Saut dam, French Guiana - Emb289 P1 | ecosystem: Host-associated > Arthropoda: Insects > Digestive system > Gut ...
ACAGGTTATTTTGATGTTGTCTTTTGCGCATCGTCAGTTCATCACACCTATAAACCCGGTAAAGTGTTAAACGAGATGATGCGGGTACTCAGAAAGGGCGGCGTACTCTTCCTATATAATGAGCCTGTTGGCCGCATTGTTTCTTTTTACGGATTTCATAGTAACCGCCCCGGTCAATTTACCGCATTTGAAAATGAGCTGCACCGGCGAGGATCATTTTTTACCCTGGCATCTCCGTTTCCCGGTACCCGCCCGGAGTATCTCTTTGGAATGGTAGAAAATGAGCATATCCCATTGGACTTAATGCTGGATACGCTGACAAACAGCGGTGAGATCATCAGCTGGACCCTGACGCCGCAGGCAGGTAAGTTTGAAAATAAAATTCGCGCAATGATTGATGATGCAGATCTCGAAACACGTTTAGCTACCTTTTTAATAGAAGAGATACAATCGGTTAAGCCCCACCTTACAGAGCGGGACATGCTGCTTGGCATGAAACTGCCCGAAGTTGATGAAGTATGGAAGCTATGCTATAGGGCCGCCCCTGAGCTGCGCAAACTGCGTAATATGACAGGGGGCGAAGCGCAGGATCATATTGCCCGACTCTTTGGCGCGGCTTTACAGGCAATAGTCGTAAAAAAACAAGAGTGCGAATTGTCAGATGACTTATTTAAACGCGAAGCGTTTTTAGAGGATGACGTATTTAATGATCTTCCGTCTCTACAGGGAGTAGATTTGCAATTACCCGCACCAACCATGCCTATGATTGAAGATGGTGATTTAAAGGAGTTGGCAAAATTTTATACTCCCACGGATTGGGAAGCATATACCGAAGCAATCGGTATCCGCGCGTTTTTAAATATAAATTCTCATTGCCGTATCGCACTGCCACCCCAATCATCGCCGGCCATTCTCTTGCTACGCTTTCTTGCGGCCGAAGCACCGGAACCGTACCGCGTTAATCTACGCTTGCAGGATGGGACGATATTGTCCTCGTTTGTTGTGGCGCAGTCTGAAAGCATGTTGTTTCGCGAACTGGTACCGGAAGGTTGCAAAGAAGTATTTATAGAAACCAGTGATTTAGATTATATGCAAGTCGATGTACCCAGGCATGTCCGGCTTATGGTAGGCCGCTTAATTCCGGTTGTGTTTTCATAAAGAGATGCGAATGCCATAAAATGAGATGTCGAGAAATGACATCTGTAATTTTAAAAATGATTTGCCGATTAAATAAAAAAAATATTTTTTATGGGAAAAATCGGTTATCTGTAACCGTATCAAATAGTCAAAAAAGGCGATGATTTAGACGAAATTTGTCAAACGATGACGATGGTGGATGAATGGAGAAATCATTTGTCAAACGAAAATGATGCTTGACAAATGATCACATATAAGCGATAATGCACGAAGGGATAAACTCGAAATGATAACTTAATATTGTTACCTCGTTTCCAAATTTTATCCCAAAATCTAAATTAATTTAACTATCCAGAAGGGAGAGAAGTATTTCATGAACATTTTCATGAAGAAGAGAGTACTTTCAAAAGTACTTTCACTAACATTGGCATTTGTGTTAGCGATGGGGCTTATGGGTTCCGTTGTATTTGCCAATCCAACTAACGGTTGGGCGGTAGTTGAAGGTGGTAACCTTGCATTCTACCAAAACGGCGTTCGTGTTGGCCAAGGCTCCGGACCAAACGGTCACTTTGCTTTAGCCCTAGTAACTCCTTACGGCACAGCTGATTTCTTTTTTAACAACGAGGGACATCTTGTGCGCGGTCTTGTATCCTACGGGGGTGCATGGCACTATTTCGATTCAACACATGGCACCAGGCTGCTTTCAGCAATCGAAGGCGGTTGGTGGGGCTGGGGCCTTGAAGGTCGTTTGTTCTTCCTACACGCTGACGGTACAAAAGCTGTAGATGAAATGTTAACTGTTGAGTGGATCTGTAATTACGGCGACGGCAGTTTGAGTGTTGCTACGTACTTATTTGACGCTGACGGGTTTTTAATCACAGATTTTGATTTTGACCTGGCAGGCGGACTTAGTGTGCATTCTGCTTTTGGTGAGTGGCACGTAATGGCTACTAATTCTTTTAACAGAGTTGCAAACTTTAATGATAACAACGGCGGCGGCTGGCTTCAAACAAGCCCAGGCAATTTGCGTTATCTTGTTGAAGACGGTACTTATTTAACAGGTCCTGCGGTGGTTGTTAATGGACAAACAATCATACCAGAAGGCGTATTAAACGATGCTTTTACAACTGTACCAACAGCTAATCTTGGGTTTTTCGCATGTGCTGAGCACGGCCAAGGTTTAAGCTGTGATCCAGATTGCCGGATTGTTTTTGAGGCTGGTGTAGGCTGGGGATTCCCAACACCTTACACTACTCCCGACGAGCCGATTGATCCTGATGATTGTCACTATTTCCACCGCGAGTTCTTATTCTGCGTAGATGGATATCTGCAATTTGACTGGGTATTTATGGGTGGTACTCGTGTTGCTTACATGGGTACACGTGGTTACAGAGTATCTGGTGTACACACTACTGGAGATAATTTTGAAATCGATTTCAAGTATCCAGGTGCATCTCCATCAGATTGGGAAATTCTTTCCCCAACATCTCCTCACCCCATGACTGTATCACTTAATCCTGATTTAGTAACCATGGGTGCCGGAGATACAGAAGAAATTAGAGTAACTGTTAACCGTGCCGGCTATACCGGAGCGTTGCGTGTTACGGCTGTACCAGATTGGATTGGCGGACCTATTACAGTTTTACCGGGTGCTCCTTTCTCAAATCAAGTTGTTCATGTAACAGTTCCTGCAATGACATTGATTGGTGATCACGAAGTTGTTTTTATAGTAACTCCGGTTAATCCTGATCATTGGTATTATAGAGCAAAACAAACTTTGGACGTGCGGGTTGACACTTCTTCCGAACATCACCTTTGGGTTGATGTAACTACAACTGGTAGCCTTCCTCACACAGCTACTGTAGAGCAAACGTATGATCTTAGGGTTGAACTTTTGATCAACCGTGATGGATACGAAGGTGCCTTGGTTGTCGATATCGAATGTGACTGCGGTCAAGTTCCTAGTTGGTTACCGTTTACATCAATACCGGTACCCGTTGGAGGAAACTTCTTCCAGGTGTTTGCCTTTGATATGATGATACCACGTACTGCAATGCCAGCTTGGAATCCTCATGGGCTTACATTTACTGTAAGGGCTGCAAGCGGCGCATCTCATATACATGAGGCAACTACAGCTAATGCACTTTATCTTACAGTTATAGAAAATCACGCAGGTGAGCATCTGTTTAGCCTGGATGTAACAGTAGTAGGCGAAGCAGCAGCTGTTGGAACTGCGTGGAATAATCCTTTAGAAATTCGACAAAACACAACCAGAGAAGTAGTATTTACAATTGATCGTGGTGCATACTACACTGGTCCTGTGGATGTTTTCCACAACGCAGCATTTTTAGAGTCACCGATCAGAATCCCTGCAGGTTCCAACTCTGTTACCAGAACTTTTGGTGTACCTTGGTACTTTGGAACAGATTGGGGCGTATTATACAGCACTACTAACACGCTTCTTCGTGAAGTAGTCTTTACTGCTAGAGCGGTTGATCAAAGCACGCCTGTAGGCCCAACATTAACATCTCTGTGGATTGAAGTTGATGCGATTGATGACGAGCCATATGATTTAACATTATCTGTGTCTCCAATCCCTACATGGCCACGTGTTGTACCAGGTCATCCTTTCTGGGGTGCTACTTTTAACATGGTAAACAGAAACGAAACGATTCCAATTCGTTTACAAGTTAATCGTGGCGGTTATACAGGTCCACTGGTAGTTACAGCGGATCAAGATTGGGCAGGCGGTCCTTGGGTTATTCCTGCAGGTTCTAGTCTGACACCATTGATGAACCTTGTAATGCCTAACCCGACCGGTCCTGATTGGACAGGATTAGATGTTATGCCATTTGGCGGAGCTTCTATCCCTGTTAATTTTACAGTAAACAGTGCTACGGCAGATAACTTTATGCCTAATCCTGTTGCTTCTGACGCAGAGTTAATACCGTTTGAGTTAGTTTCCAGATTGTCAAGAGTAGTATTCCCAGATGATTGGGTAGGCTCATCTTTGGCAATGGACTTTAGAGTAGATGATGAAAACGACATTATTGCATATCTAGATAATTTAGCCGGTGGCGCAAATAACTGGGGCCCCGAAGAAAATATGTTTAGATTTATAAATGATCAAGAACGGCTTGTGGCCCCGCATCCTACTGATGGTTATGTAAGATGGATATACATGAACGAAGACAATCCAGGTCATAGAGACTTTGATGACTCTTCCGGTGCTACAAATGTATTCCGTTGGTATGTTCCAACTTTCGTAATCGGTCAATTTGGTGTGGACTATAGAGGAAATCCTCTTGTAGTACCTGCTGCAACTGTTGGTTATCCAAATCTTGGAGCTTGGGGCTTTAATGCTGCTTTCTTCAGTGGTACTATTACAGTTACCAATGCATTTAATCAGTTGGAAGGTTTTGGTATCGAATTAAGAGATCCAGACTTTGAAATCCAAATGACTAACTTAGCAGCAGATCATACATGTGCTATCACTTATTTGACTAACAACTATTCATTTATAAGGATCAACACAACTTTAGGTCCTTGGGGACATTGTCCTGATGCAATCGTTCAATGGTCATGGGTAGGTGGTACCTTCAATCCAACTTCTGGTGCAACAAACACCTTAAGATGGGAAGTTGTAGATCTTGCACCAGGAATCAGCCCAGGCGGTATTCCGCTTACAGGTACGATTTCTGTGCAAAACATGGAAGCATGGCTTATTATCCCTGTTACATTCCCTACTGTTCCAAATGTTACTCTTCCAGGTGTAGCTCAAGATCCTCACGAAATTGCATACTATATGAACAACTATGCTGCGCCGATAACGGCTCAACTTGTAACTAATATACCTATGTGGCAATTGGTAGGTCCGACAGGAAACAATTATGATACAGCTACTATTGAGTTTTCATGGAATGCTGCTAATGATATGATGTTTGACTGGACACCAGGTGGCTGGAATAATGATTTTGGCTGGAGTGTAGAACACACCATGCATCCTGGTATTGCAATTGCTGGTCAGCCTGTGGGTAATTTTGCTGGTACAGCTGGATTTAACATCATAAACTTTGATATTTCAATGGCTCACCAACATCATAGCCAATTAACATCTCGAATGGCATTTGGTGGGTTTACTAATCCTTGGTTTATGTGGGACACGAATTCCATGACAAATGCGATGACTTATCTGCAAGGTGATCATGGAACAACGCATGTACACGTTGAAATAGGTGGCGTTGTACAGCCTTGGGATCCGGCTCCTTATACACTTGGAGGTATGACATTACCAAATAGTATTCTTGCCGACTGGTCTGGTGTAGAAGCTATTGAGTGGTTATTTATTGCCCATGATCCTACAGTAGGATCAAGTGCTATAATTGAAAACGTCATGCCTGGTCTTAGCTTTAACCTTGGTGCACCTTTTACAGACTTTAATTTTGCTCCTAGTCTTACACCAGGTGTTGGTGGTGCTGGTGTCGATGATCATACGCATCTATTCCAATGGTCGATAGTTAATAGAAATACTATGGGTGCTGCTGTTAATACAGCCGATCCTACCACAACTTGGACAGGTTGGTGGTGGTTAGGTGCTCCTCTGTCTACCGATACAGATTGGGGTAATAACTTCATCTTTGCTCCTCTATCTTCTTAAGGTATATGAGTATCGCATCCAACTAAAGTTAATAAAGTAAAGAAATAAAGAGACAGTGTAGCCTTCTAAAAGGTTACACTGTTTTTTTCCGTTATTAACTTTTTTGATTTGTTATACAGGTCTTATTATAAAAATCGAATCTCGCACAAGTCTTGACAAATGATGAAAAAAAAGCGATAATATGTTATTAGAGGGGAGGTAAAGGTATTTTAAGTTAGTGGCTATCAATCATTTAGAAATATTATTACACCAAGGAGGTAAAAAGTTTTATGACAAGTAAAACATTTAAAAAAGCAGTCTCACTGCTTTTGGCATTCGTGATGCTGTTAAGCCTTATGGGCTCTGTCACGCTTGCCAACACAAACAATGGCTGGACGTTAGTTGAGGGTGGAAACCTTGCTTTCTACCAAAACGGCGTTCGTGTTGGTCAGGGATCAGGACCAAACGGCCATTTTGCCCTCGCATTGCAGACCCAATATGGTACAGCAGATTTCTTCTTTACTAATGAAGGACATCTTGTACGTGGTCTTGTATCCTATGGCGGTGCATGGCACTATTTTGACTCAACACATGGTACCAGGCTTCTTTCAGGGGCAGCTGTAACCGGCTGGTGGAATTGGGGACTTGCCCCCGGACAGTTACGCTTTTTATACGCAGATGGTACAAGGGCTGAAAATGAGTTAGTAACCATTACTTGGGACTGTAATTACGGCGGCCCAAGTGAGGCTGTGTACTTATTTGATGCAAACGGCCTTTTAGTGACAGAATTTGATTTTGATTTAGGCGATGGCCTTAGCGTACACTCAGCCTTTGGCGAGTGGCATGTTATGGCTACTTATTCTTTTAACAGAGTTGCCAATTTCAATGTAGCAAACGGTGGCGGCTGGATTCAGCCACGCCCGGGTGTATTACGTTATCTTGTTGCCGATGGTACATATGTAACTGGCCCGGCAACTGTCGAAAACGGACGAGTAAACGTACCTGCCAATGAATTTGAGGACGCTTTTAGCAATGTCCCAGGCATTGAAGGTGTATTCCACTGTCCGGCACATCCTGCTTGCATTTGCGATCCTGCGGATCCTGCTGATGATTGCTTCTACTTTGACCTTGACTTCCTGTTTTGCGAAGATGGTTATCTGCAATTTGGCTGGGTATATGTAAATAATATCCGTGTTGCATATATAGGTGCAAACGGTGTTAGGGTAGTGGGCGAGCATACCACTTCTGATGATTACGAAATCGATTTTGGCCCTCCGGGTGCTCCCTCATCAGATTGGGAATTTATTGATCCACAACCTGACTATAATTTACGTCTGTCGGCTACACCAGCTGGCGTAACATTAGAAAACGGAGAAACACAGACGATAAGCCTTACAACTTATCGCAGCCAATATACCGGTGCTTTGGTTATAACAGCTGTTCCTGATTGGATTGGCGGCCCAAGGACAATTACACCGGGTGGCCTGTCCTTTACTCATAATATTGATGTGACAGTTCCTGCATATGCGGCATTGACCGGTGGTACTGACCCTCATCAAATTATTTTCACCGTAACTCCTTTAAATCCAGAAAGATGGACTTCCAGATATAGTTTGCCATTTGGTGTTCATGTAGTGGGTGACGGTCCTAATGTATCTAATCTTTACTTAAGTGCATCCGGACCTCCGGCTACTATTGCACCGGATGAGCCTCAAATCGTTAGATTTTTAGTTGGCCATGACGGATATACAGGCCCGCTGACTATTACAGCGAGTCCCGCTTGGATGCTAGCACCTGTTACTATAACCAGGGATGGATCAGATTTTTCTGATGCGGTAGTAGAAATTTTGGTGCCGTCTACTGTATTAGTGGAAGATAACCCTCATACCATAACGTTTACAGTGGCTGCTGTTAACTCAGCTTCACTTGTTACACCGGCTACCTACGACCTTGTGTTTGATGTTGACTTTATTGGTTATGATTATAGTCTTTTTGCCCTGAGTGTGGCACCAACCCCGCTGACAATAGAGCAAAACAGTCAAGAAATGATAACCTTTACAATCGACCGTGGTCCTGACTATACGGGTCCTGTAGCAATTACACATACAACAACATTCTTGCCTTCACCGATTATTATACCTGCGGGTAGTGATTCGGTTTCTGCAAATCTGTTTTTACCTTGGAATGTGCCTGTCGGCCCAGCTACAATTATCTTTACAGCTCGGGGCGCAGCCGCAACGCCTGTGGTAGCTTCTGTTATGACAACATTAACTTTAAATGTTGAACCTGCAACGGATGATCCGGGTGACCTGGGTCTTAGCTTGAGACCGCTACCTGCAATACCTAATAATCCTCCGGCTTCAAGGAATGAAACCTTTCCGGTACTCTTTAGTATCACTCGCGGAGGTTATGATGGTGAATTAAGACTTACAGCTAACCCAGACTGGATTGGCGGACCTATCATTATTCCTGCAGGCGCAACTAATTCTGGATTAGTAGATATCACTGTGGCTGCAAATGCAATGCCACCGGCACAAGCAATGACATTTACGTTAGAGCCAGTAGACAGTAATGCGAATGTACGCCCTGCTAGCGAAACATTTGCTATACCGATTGCCAGTCGCCTACTACAAATCGCTTTCCCAGAAGATGATTGGCCTCATTGGTACGCTTGGCGTCATGTAGCGGATGAAGCGACGTTTATTAACGTTTATCTGCCTGCTTTGCATAGTTCATTGCCACTGTACACCAACCCACCGGGCTTTATTGCACCTAGCACCAGCGGTGCTTTGGTTTGGGAATTCTTTAGCCAAGATAACTCCGGAAGGCCGTTTAACAACAGTGCTGACCATACCAATTATTTCAGATGGACATTGGTACTGCCTCCGGATGTGGCAAATCCTGATAATATACCGCTTACCGGCCTTTTTGCCGTAACTAACTATGCTTACGACCTGTTTGAAGTTCCATTGGATCCTGCAGGTAGGGCACATTTCAGCGGTTGGGGAGACAGAAGCCTGCAACCGGCCATTCACCTTGATAGATTGGTGAGAAATAGTGCGGAAGCAGTTGCAAGGCTAAACAGCTCAAGCGCAACACAGCCGGCATTGTTTGATCATACCGGAGCTCGGACACCGGCTCATACCATATTTGTGGATACTAAAAACAGAGATGGAGATTTATTTACCAGATCTCATCCGGCCAGAGTTACATGGTCATTTAATCCGGTATATAACGGCGGTGCATTTGATCCTAGTTCCGGAGCACAAAACGTTATGGTGTGGACAATAACCAGATCACCAAATGTTAATACACCAAGATGGTTCCCTAACGGATTTAGAGCCCTTAACATGGCTTCTCCGGATACTCCAACTAATCCAACAATGAGTTCCGGTATTCCGCTTACGGGTACAATAGTTGTAACTAATGTAGTGGCTTATTTGACAGCTGACTTTACATTAACGCTACCTCCAACGCTTTCAAACTTACCGGGTGTTACACAGTATGTGGAAGGCCCTCAGATGTTCTTGAACAACAGAAGCCGCCCAGACGAAATGTTTGCAGGGTCAGGCCCTGGAGAATCTCCATGTGCCACATTTAGAATACATGTGTCTGCTAATGTAAATACGGCTGCACTGCCTTTACATGCACAATCTGTTAATCCATTGGATCCTCCTTTTGACAGGCCATCTCCGGCTGATCCGTGGACCCGTGTTCCGATCGGACCACCTCCACTTGGCTGGGATCCTGCAGATCACCCGGGACCGGGAGCAAATGAACCACCTAGACCAACTGATACACGGCCATATTTTGGTGGTTTGTATAGAGTTGAGTGGCTTCATGCGTCTTCAAGTCGTGGATGGGGTGTGTTTGATAACAGATCATCTTCAGTAGCTCATCCGGTTGGACGAAATTACTTTAGATGGGAAGTACAAGGATTGCATCCGGGTATTGATCCAAATGGTCATCTTACTCATGGTTTAATTGAAATCACTAACTATGCTGTGTGGTCTACAGGGGTAACGCAGTTTGAAACTGTACCGGATTTGCCGTTTATGAATGTTCCTACTCATAATAATGCCGATAGTTTTCTTAACGGAGATCGTTTTTCAACATGGCAGGCTTACATTGCTATTCCTGCAGATACAACTGTCAATACTCCTAATATTACTCCAAGTGTTGGTAATATAGGCACAACGCAAACCCAAACCCGAGCGCATCCTAGAAATCGTACGCTTGGCTGGAGTTTTGTTAATTGGACTGGAGCATTCACTGTTCCACAACTTTACAGGCATGTAGGTCAAGATAGATTTGCGATATATGTTGACGGACATCAGGCCGGAACAATGGTAGTAGAACCGGGTCTCTTTAATGAACCTGGCATTACACCTGGAGAGGTTATAGGACCTATTCCTTTCTTACCAAATGATATTCCTTTTAGCGCTCACGGAGCAGAGTGGGTGCCAGGTCATGAGGGAGGAGATGGTCCACTTGTAACTGATCATGCTATAAGAGATCGTGATATAACTTTCATCACGTCTCAAGAAGTAACCGGTCAGCCGCTTAATGGCTTTACTAACGGGTTGGAAAATACTGCGAGAAATACGCATACCTTTACTTGGTATATACCGCAAACTCGCCGTGCTCTTCCGCCGTGGATGGCTTATGGGCCAAATGGTGAATGGCTACATTGGGGCTCTCAAGGCACTAATAATGTATTAAGGCCTACATCACCACCAACTGGACTGCCAGCGGGACCATGGAATCCGCCATGGGTAACAATACCACGTTGGCCAGTAGCGATACCGGCTAATAACTGGCATGCAGCAGGAGACTTTACGTTTGACGTGTGGCCGGATACTAATCAAGTAACGCGGAGGACTCTTCCTCAAACACAAACCAGTCCAGGAGGAGGATCGCGGTCGCGACAAGTAGTAGCTACTTCTTGGAGTTCTGTTTTCCCTTATGGTCCTACTAGCGCGGGATGGGGTGCCTGGAACGTGTCTGATGCCACTTGGAATAGTTGGAATCCATGGGCTCCTCCTGGTTACGATTTTATCAGGCGTCATCATGGAGGCACATTCATTAATGCGCCAAGCTCGTCTCCATTCTCACCTCTGTCTCTGTTACTCTTTGGTGAAGAAATGTTAAGTGAGGAATACGATTATTTTGATGTTTTTGATTTTTGGACAGAATAAATAAAGTCAAGAAATAAAAAAGTCGCTGAATATAAAAATTCAGCGGCTTTTATTTTCCAATGAAACTGTTTGTTAAAACTTATCTGCCTCAAAACTCCCCAATCTCAAAAGACCCTTTAACACAAGCTCTTGCAGCCTGCAAATCCTCAAAAACCCCATCCGCAATCATTTGCGCCAGTAGATTTCCAATAGCTGTGGCCTCAGTCGGTCCGGCATACACTTTTTTGCCTGTATACTGAGCCGTCAGCTGATTAAGATACCCTGCATTGGCACCGCCGCCCACTATGTGGATCGCGGGATAATTTATTCCCGTCATTTGCTCCAAAGTCTGAATGGAATCACGATAGCAAAGCGCCAGACTGTTATAAATTACCGACGCCAGCTCTCCGGGGCTTTGAGGGATCTGCTGACCGCTCTCTTTACAGAAATTTTGGATTTCATGAGTCATATTTTTAGGGACAAAAAAGCGTTTGTCGCTGCAGTCCACACGGGACAAAATATTAGCTTGTTCCGCCAACTCACATAATTCTCCGTAAGTATACTTGTCTTCAAGCTCCTTTTTAACCGATTGAATCATCCATAAGCCCATTATGTTTTTGAGATAGCGATAGCGATAATCGTAACCGCCCTCGTTAGCAAAATGCCCCTTTAAACTTTCAACCGAGCAATCCGGTGCAGATCGCTCTACACCCATCAAAGACCAGGTGCCGGAACTGATGTACAGGGTGTGATCTTCCAAAGAAGGCACCGCCATAACAGCGGAGCCGGTATCATGAGCGGCGGGCACTACTACTTGTGTATCGTATCCTATCTCGTCTCGTATTTTCGGAAGCAAGGTTCCAAGGCGGGTTCCCGGAGGTACGATTTCACCGAAAATACTTCTTGGAAAACCGCAGGTTTGGATGATGGTATCGTCCCATCCCTTGCTTGCGGCATTGATCAAGCCCGTGGTGGTGGCGTCGGTGTACTCCATTTTGGCTACGCCGGATAAGCGGTAGTGTAAATAATCAGGGATCATTAATATCTGATGAGCCTCTTCTAACAGACCGCTTTTTTTTACCGCCATTAGTTGGAAAATTGTATTAAATATATGGGTGGGGATGCCGGTATGTTTATAAAGCTCCGATTCCGGCATAAGCTCAAATACGGCTGCGTCCATTTTATCTGTGCGGCTGTCACGATAGGCCACCGTGTCACCCAGTACATCCCCGTTATTATCCAGCAGTACAAAATCAACACCCCAGGTGTCGATACCAACGCTGGTTGGTATTTTGCCAAGATCAGCGCAGTGTTTCATGCCTGTTAGTATTTCTTCAAAAATGGCATCCATATCCCAGCAGAGAGACCCATTTTTTTCTATCATTCCGTTGGGGAAACGATGTACTTCTTCGCAGATGAGGCGGCCTTCTTTCACATACCCCAAGATATGCCGTCCCCCCGACGCGCCAATATCTATTGCCAGATAGTACCTCATGTCAGCAGACTGGACGGTACATTTTTACGGTTACAATATTCTTCCCAAACCCCTTGCCATGGGAGATTTTTAAATTCTTCCATCATAATCAGGCGGTTGGTGAAGTCAAATTGATGCTCTGCGTCCCGCAATTGCTTATATGGTTCAAGTAATGCGATAAGCAGCGCTTTACGCATATTTCTGGTACCAACCACCCAGGCGGTGATACGGTCGATGGAGCCGTCAAAAAAGTCCAGGCCCACATGCACCCGATCAAGGAGGTTATGACGGATGATCTCTTGAGCGATTGCCACAAGCTCCGTATCCAGTAATAC
>Ga0123355_10013392_pt1 | contig 12759 bp, 11 predicted proteins | sample TergutEmb28metaG_3_FD_89872 | JGI IMG/M metagenome (GOLD analysis project Ga0123355, IMG submission 89872) | Embiratermes neotenicus P1 segment gut microbial communities from Petit-Saut dam, French Guiana - Emb289 P1 | ecosystem: Host-associated > Arthropoda: Insects > Digestive system > Gut ...
ACAGCTGTCAAAGTTTCAAACTTCACTGGCCATTATCTCCCAAACCGTTCAACTTTGGATATAGGTGTTTTGGGGTTTTTCGGTATAGTTTAACATAAGGAACACCCTCCTGAAGTCTGGTCCATTCCTCCTGTTACACCCTGTATATGTACAATGCCCCTGTCCTGCATGAACTCTTATGACTTCCTTATAGAGATTATTAATATAACTGTGAAATAATTACTGCAATCGTATCCATTGCCTTTCTCACAGCTGTTAAAGTTCATGGGTTAAACTGGCATTTTGAAATTGTTATTAAGAAAGTTGGGATGAATTGTTATTAATGAGTGTGTCACCCTTTTAAGTTTGATGTAGCCATAATTTACAAGGAAAGTAGGAAAATAATTTTTGAATGCATGGTCACCTAATGGAGGTACAAGTAGCTGTGTTCAAGGTTAAACTAACAGTTGATGGGATGACTGGTGTTGCAGGTGTAAACTTAAGAACCAAGAAAAAGCGTGTAGTTGGAAGCGAAGACTCGCAGGATGGCTTTGATGAGCCAGAAAGACCCATGTCGTGGGAGGGGGAATTGTCTGATGCAGAAATGAGCGTTGTTACAGGAGCCTGCTTCAATAGCAAGCAGGTATGGACTGACAGCTTTTATAAAATACAAACTACATAATTTATTAAAAGACTGTATGATTTATACATTATATGTAAGATCATTTCCTTGACCATCCAGTCCCTGTCCTAATACAGGTTACTTGTTATGGATGAAGTAATTAAAGTGTGTGGCCGCTCCTATTTTCTTTTCTTCCTTCCATATTTCATTATTCCTTTCATCTGCCTTATTGCTTTCTTTCTTCCCTTTTGCCCCTCTGTTTTTATCTCCCCCCTTTTTTATTTTTTTGTTCTTTCTCTCCTTTATTTTCTTCTCTCCCTCCCTTCCTCCTTTCCTTCACATATACTTGAATTTAGGGTACAAATTCTGTAGGAAGCTAGCCTGCACTGATGCCATTAGCTTCCACTTTTCTATCAGTCTTTGTAACATCCTTCTGTGTCCTCAAAAGAAGAGAATCTTGCAGCTGTATTTATTTAGTCATCCCCATATCATGTGATGGCTTCTCCGGAAATATGACACAGGGTTTCATAAGTAGTTTTGAGGCTTAATTAATCTTTTTTATATGTGTAGTATATGCCATACATATGGGGCAAAATATTTTTTTGATACAAAATTTTTTTAACCCATAAGTGTCTTTATGTTAACCCTTAACAGGACTTGCCATTCAGGATGCACAGCTAGAGGGCTGCAGGTTTGGTATATAGTAGACTGGAATTTGTATTATGCCACTAGATTCTTAACACATGAAAGTAATAGCTGTTATTATTATGTTGCTGCATAATAGCAATTGATGTTGTGCAATACATAAAAGTTGTGTGATTTTAAAGTAAAGTATAATACCTTTAATCTTGAACCCATGGGACTATGCAGCTATCAGATTATCGAGTGTTCAGATTATCAAATAGTATATATATTCATTGAAGTTTTCTTGGGCAGACAGCCTTGTCAAAATGTGTAGGTTGTCTGATGTTTCAGGGACTGACCCTGTCCCCATCTTCAGGTTGTTGTTGGTGGTTTGGTAGAGCCTAAACTGATGATTAATGTGTATATTGACGTACGTTCTTACAGGTAATTCTCTGTTACTGTTCCTATATTTGGGCTGTGTAATTATTAGAGGAGTATTACATTTGGTTATCTCCTTTGGCTGTTGGTTCTTTAAAATTTTGCGGCCTGCCCTCAGAGAAAACGCACCTGTGAGTTATTTTCATTTCATCATGTAAATACTTAGGTTCTTCAAACATCATCGACCCAATCACAGGTTTTCCTTCAGAATGCATTGTGTATACTGCGTACACAATACCTTGTCCAGTTCTGCAAATTTAGGCTCTTTCAATGTGCGTCACTTGAAAAAGTACTGCACACTGTTACTCCATGCCATTAATGATTGTATATGGTCCATTTGTTTCCTTATGTCATAGGTATTCTACCATCCCATGTTGTATGAAGCCATAAGCTCACTTCAGCTTTCACCACTTTCAGTCCTCCTTATCTTTGAAAACTTCTATGGCCGTATTAAAGTCACATTTCTCCCTGCCTGCAGTACCTTGTTTATTCATCTTTGGATTTTTGAAGTAATCACATTAGCTTGGTGATCTCAGTAAGGCCAAGATAATCCAAGGTAAAGTCAAGGAACCAGTACACATGCACTGGAAGTTACAGGTGGTGGGACTTAAGGTTTGGGGTTACTTTCCTCAAGTACCAAATTATCAGGAGTGCCAGATTATTGGGTGCCAGATGGAATTCTACTGTACTGGGAAGTAATTTGATGAGGACGTTGAAGTTGCATGCTGTATAGGATTGTCATCACCTCAGTGCTGGGACATTGTCTGCAGAGACTGATTTGGGTCCGTATTGTGAATTGGTCAGAGTTGTGGAATATCAAGATACGTGCTCATCTCGAGGCTTTATTTACTGATCACATAATCCAGCCTTTGTATTACAGTGGAATTTTTACAGTAATTCAGATTTTTTGGTATATAAAAGGAAGATGAATCTGACTACAGCAAATTCGTATCATGATACACATAATTGCTATAAATCTGATAAAAATTGTTAATTGTGGAAAAGATAATGTGATGATGATGATGATGATGTGTGTGTGTATATACAGAAGCTATATAAAGTTCATAATTATAATCCGTGAAACATATATACGTGTAATAATAGTGAGTATTCCATATCCTTACAAAGACTCCTGTCTAAAAAACAAGGAACTGAAAGTGGAAGTGCTTATTATGTAACAGGATCTGTATGTGTAGGCATCTAGACCGGAAGATTATTGTTATACTGTCAGAGATAATTATTCAGAACTTGACATTTGGAAGAAAACTGATAAATCTATCTGTTGTAAATATGATTGTAATGATTCATAGTGGATTGCTGGGTCAAGATGAAATGGTTTTTTGATGTGTTAGTGAGTAAGAAGTTTGCTCATTGTTTGGAGCAAGGTCTTCACTGATTCAACTGTTTGTGTTAGCATTGTATGCACACTGGCTTGACCTTGGGTGCTTGGTTGGTTTATGCCTGCCAAATAAACCTCAGGATTAAAGTGAAGTGATGAGGCCATGATTTATGTAATTGCTTGCTCACTCTGTGGTAAAATACTGTGGACTGCTTTGTAACTGATGCTGTCTTGACCACCTTGATATGAAGCAAAAAACTGGCAAAATTAATGATGTTAATACTGAATGTAATAACTTATGGTAACTAATCACTACTATTATCATTATTATTATTATCATCATCATCATCATCATCATCATCATCCCTGTTATGCAGGGTATATACAATTATATACCTGAAACAAACCATGTTTCTGGGGTATATAGTGCTTCAGCTCTTCTGTATTTACAATTTTTGTTACATGTAATGTTGCCTTTGAAATATGTTTCGTACTTTTACATTAGCACATTACACAGTAAGTGTGCAGTGCCCAGTATGGCTGTTGTTTTTGCAGTTCCTTAATTTCGCGCTTTCCTAGTATGTTGCTCAGGTATTGTCTGAGTGATTTTGAAATGGTTCCAAATGCCCATATTATTTCTGTTATCACTTTTGCTTTCACATTCCACATGCACTGAATTTCTATTATGAGGTTTTTGTATTTAGAGTCTCCTTGGCTTCTTTCTTGATCACATTTCTGTTTCCAGGAATTGCAACATCTATTAACATGGATGTTCCTTGTTTATTACCATGGATTATGATGTCCAGTTTATTGTTAGGAATAGTTCTGTCAGTTTGAATTTGTTTGTTCCATAATGTGGTAACCTTACATTCATGACTGATTTCGACTGAGTTTGGTACATGGTCATACCAGTGCTTGTTGTTTAATTTTACCCCTATTTCCTTACATATGTTAAATTGTAGTTGAACGCACACTCTACCGTGTCTCTTTATGTATTGTTCTTTTGCCAGTATTGGGCATGCTTATATGATGTGTTCGACCGTGTAGTCAAATTGTTGACTGAGTCTGCATTTGCTGTCTGTTTCTGTTTGTAATATTTTTGTCACATGATGTTTGGTTTGTAATGCCTGATCTTGTGCTGCTGTTATTTCACTTTCAGCCTCTGCTCTCAGTCTCCCCTTGGCAGCAGTAGGAACATGATTTCTTCGCTAATAAGCTGTCTGTCCGTACTTCTCATATACTGGTGATGCATTACTTTGCTTTCCCATTTTTTCCTTAAGGACTCTCCTAATTTTGCTTTTTTGTGTTGAAAACCTTCCTTTTTTGTGTCACTGTTCTCATTTGATTGGTTTAATTCTTCTGCAGCCTTTCCTGCCACTGAATTGTTGAATTCATGTTGTTGTTGTTGTTTCTGCTGCTGCTGCTACTGCTGCTGTTGTGGTGGTGGTGGACTTTAAGGATTAGTATTGCATGGTGTGAGTAACTGATAAATCATGTTGTTGTACCCAGTAAATGTCAGTGATGTTTTTTTACTTTTCTGCCTTTTTAGTGTCTTATTTAGTTATTTATTTATTGTTTCCCCAGAATAACCAATATTTCAATTAACTGCTTAGCCATTTGGTTCCATAAAGGCTGTAAGCTAGGAATTTTCTGTAGTAATTGCTACTTGTGTATAGAAGAATACCTTCAGGGCTACTGAGCTTTTTGATTTTGTTTATCATCTGAATTTTCCAAAAATACAAAAATGTCTGCGCAGCTTATCAAACGATCTGTGTCCATCCTCTGGTAAGAAGGTTGATATACATATTATCCTTTGGGCCTGTTAGGCTGAGTTTGCCCACGATGTTGAGACTACCTGAAGATAATAGAATGAAAGTTATGCATCATTAACAGAACCCTATGACAATGAAAAAGGATTACGGTTTTAACATCCATGTATGTGTGTTAACCACAGTTTAAATTTTAACATGTTAAAGGGAAACAGCAATTAATTTTTGGTGTGCTCACAACAAAAGTTCCAAGAATTTCCTTTTTGCTTCACCATATTGTGTCTGCCCTTGTTCATATGTTAACACTTTTTAAGAACCTCGGTTGAGGCACTGCACTACAGGATGGAAGGTCATGGGTTCGATTCCTGATGGTGTCATTGGAATTTTTCATTGACATAATCCTGGCCACACTATGGCCCTGGGGTTGACTCAGCCTTGAACAGAAATGAGTACCAGGGATATTTCCTTGGGGTAAAGGCAGCCGGTGCATAGGGCTGTGACCTAACCTTACCACCTTCATGTGCTGATTGTCTTGAAATCTGGGAGCCTTAACCTCCTGGAACCCTCTGGGCCTGTCAGGCCTGTAATGGGATTACTTTACCTTTACTGAATATATTTTATGTAAATTTGATACTTAAGATTGGCACAGATGGAGGTAAGTTGTCAGCCTCATACCCCACTCGCATTGAGGAAAGACCTGTCACTGCCCATCGAATAGGAGGCTGAGTAAGTTGCAGAGCCAGCCTGAAGGTTTTGGAGAGAACTGAACCACAAATCCTTGGTCACCTGACCCATACCCTGATCACTATAATGAGTGCTGTTATGGTCTCTGTAGCAGCAAATATTTTGTGCTCTGTGTGTGTGTGTACGTGCGTGCGTGCGTGCTTTTTTTTTTTTATTATTATACTTCTGTAGTGTTTATTGGCAGGAAGAATGTTACACTCAAAAGTTGTGCAGAAATTTGAGACACGTTGCATGTCCAGCACATTTCTTTTGCAGTTTGTTAAGGTAATTTAACACAAGGGAGCACACATGACAGAATTGTCCTAATTTGTTATTTATTTTCTACACATTGCAGGAAATGTGATAACATGTTTTTTTTGACTATTTGTTGTACATGCATGCTATTTTTATGAAATATGTGTTAAGGAAACTAACAGGTATGTGTGGAAAGTTTTAAATTAATACCTGTATCATGCACTTCCCATGTGAGCTATATATAAGGTCATTAAAAGAGTGGTTTCCTTTGTTTTACAGGTAATGTGTTGCATCTAACTAGTATGTTTATTGCATGTGACAGTTCTTCGGGTGAAACTGCAGACAGTATTTACTAAATGCTTTTCTTAAACCATCTTCATTGTGAGGATCATTAAAGTACACATTGTCCTTTAATGTTCCACACAGTTTAAAATTCTACAGGCGTAGATGTGGCGGACAGGGTGGCTAAAATTCCCAGCTTGTTATTCTGTCACCAAAGACACTTTATAAATAATGCTTAAAACTGAAATATTATATGTTTTTGTAGCAGTGTTGAAGAAGATTCGTATCTTTTGGGATGTGATGCTGTGTCACTGGACAAGTAGTTCCAGAATTGCAGGGGGTCGTATTTGCCTTCACTTCAGGATCAAGCATTAAGTTGTTTGCAGTGTGACCTGTTTCTCTGTTTTGCTGAAAAAATGGCATAGTTTCTCTTGTAACTGGACAAATATTAAAAGTGGTATCAGACTGTGTGTAAATGAATAGCCTCCATAATGAGCTATGAGCCTTCTGGAATGTGATTCTGTGTAACTTAGTATTTGGTTCCATTCCTTGAGGGACAGTGTAGTGGTCTCATCTCCAAGGGTATCATGGTCCAGTGATGCATCACATCCCCGAAGAACAGATACCTCATCAACAGTACTGTGTAAACCCTGCAAACTTGCAGGGGCCCATTAATCGTAGGGTATGTCTACATTGGAGCCAGAACCGACACAACACAGCAAACCAACATTTGTGTGGGTATACATCGCAGACACGTGTGGCTACATTTAATCCGACATGTGTGTCCATACTTATAGCTACATTGCAACGACACTCAACTCCTATGCGCACTGCAGCAGGTGTCTGACCAGACTGTCGGCTCAAAAGAAACTCACTTTGTTGGTGCCACACAGTCGGGGAGATAACATTCCAGTCATGTCGGTTTCAGTGTAGCCGCTGACATAAACAGTAATGTTTTTGATTTCTGCTTCCTTGTATGGAGTCTGTCCTCACTGTTTTGTTGTGTCGTTTGTGGCTGCAATGTAGCTGTACCCCTAGTCACACTTGCAGTACAACACACGCAAAACTTAACGTCATGGATTGAGCCTTGGGTGATGTCAGAATTAAGTGCCCTGTGTTCTCTGCAAAAGACATGCTATTTTAATGGCTCCTTATTACTTTGTACATTCTTGGCTGATGAATTTAAGTGACATTCGGTTTTCTGAGCATCACACTGTGAGCCTACTAAAGTCATCTCTCCATAGCAAAAGGTTTGCTTGGGAAACCTGTTATTCTGAGAGTTCATGTATTGTCTGAAAGAAAACCAAGATTTAACACAAACAGAACATGTGTGAGGTCTTTATCCATCACGCACCTTGCAAAGGTATCAGTTTACAAAGTTCCATCTTGACACACAGTCTGTCTCATAATTTTTGAGACACATTTGTCTTATGTGGATAAAATTGTAGCAGTTGTATTGCAATTCTTCCTCATGATGCAGGCACACCAGTTTCCCGCACCAGTATTACATGTGTAGACATGCCACTGACTGTGCTATGTTTTATACGATGAATGAACTGACAGGAAGGACAAATGATATTGGCTGGACACAATAAAGTTCCTATTTAAATGTTTATATGTTTACCTCAGTTTTCATGATCTTCCCTATTTAAAAAAATACAGTTTAACTCTGTTGCTAACCAGTTGTTTTGATTCATTGTACATCAGCATGAATTTCAAGGGCATCAGTAAAATAATAAATTTGTTGTGTAATGATAAAACTTCTTTTTCTGTCTGAGTTACAGTTAGTACTTAGAGCTTTATTATTCCAGTCATGAAATTAAATAATCTTACAGTTATTTGTCGGTCTTTCAGGAACACGAAGACACATCAATGGAGGGTGTGCAGATATGTGGTATCAGCAACAGTTCTTCACCACCGTGTCAGAGTGAAGATAACAAACATCCTCTGAAGTTTGGAGAAAGCGTGGTAAGTATGAATATACTGAACCTGTAATTTGAGAAAGGGCACAGGCATAGAACACTCTGTCATATTCTTATACTTTGTACTGAGTAAATTACATATGAATCTTGAAAACATACAACTACTTTCTTATGAGATGTGGTGTGATTGTACTGCAAGAGAGCAGTGCCCATACATTCTGTACATCCTACAGATATGTTTAGTTGAGTTTCTGTGCATCTCCTCAGTGTAGCCAACCACAGCAATATGCAGCCATACATACCTGAATTTAAAAGCATGCAGCTCATAGCAGAATGACTGTAGCTGATTAATAGTAATTAATAATACTGTGTGCAACATCTTTATGACATAATGGAGGTGTGGCCCAATTGTAGTCCAAGTAACTGGACATTGGCCCATGTAACAGAATTGATGATGTGATGAAAATCCTAATTCTTCTCCCCCCCCTCCCCCACTCATTTATGGTGATTTTAAAATCTCACGAGGCATTTTACATTAGGTTTATCTTATTACCAAGTAACTGTGGTAATTTCTGTCACTTAGAGTATTTGTCTGTGCACTGTATTTTCAAACTTTTGAAATTTATGTTCTCACTGTAAGGTAACACATTTCATAATTTCATTTGTTGATGATTAAGGAAAATGTGTAACTTTTGGGAATGGGAGTTTGAGTGTGGTGGCTCAGGATTCTGTGTTTTATGAATGTTTGACTTGGCATTGAACCTTCCAGTTCCAGTACCGGAGAGTTAGTAATTAGTTAAGTCAGGGCCTGACAACTCCAACCCACTGGAGGGCCACTAGTTCATAAGGACTATCCCAAGGGCCACTCTTATGTATACATGTATTGAAAGTAGGGGGGATTGAATTAACAAGAGCGTCGTTATTTACGAAATTGACATTTGTGTTATTGCTGTTTATTAAAGTTGCCATATTATGTTCTGTAAACTTACTATATTATGTTTGTTAAATTGTATTTTTTAAACTATTCGGGTGAATGAGGGCCACAAATGCTCTTTTCAAGGGCCACATTTTGGCCAGCACTTAAGTTATTAGCTTTTTATTTAGTGCGTTTGATTGATTGCTGTTAATAAGACTACTACTTTTGTGCAGGTGGACAAGGTGTTGGAACATGTGCGGTCGAAACAGCTCCATCATCACCATCCACAAGCTGGGCCAGGAAATAACATCTTGACACAGAACTGCACCACAGCCAGTGATTTGCCTCTCCTGGTGGATAAACTGCTGGGTAATGGTGCCTGTTATAACACAACACCATCCCACAGCCCAGTCTTGCAGCAGAGACATACTGGGCACCACCTGAAACACTCACACCACAGCGGTAACCAGGCAGTACCACCAACTCCTAGCCCAGATTCAGCCATACACTCTGCCTATTCATATTCATCGCCAGCTCAAAGTCCTGTGACATCACGTCATGGCAGCAGCCACGGTACGTTCAACATAACTGGACGGCATAACATGAACAAAACTAGTGAAATTTTGTAGCAGTTTTACCAAGTGTATAAACATATTTGCTTCCAGAAATAGCATTGCAAATTCCAGTGCTTTTTTCCAGCACATTTTGCTTTTCTCTGTTACATAGTGCTAGTTTTGGGGAATTGTTGGATTTGTTGTGTACATTCACTAGAAGTATTTGCATCGGATGTATGCAAAATCATTGTCTTATTCAGCTGATCAGAGTAAATGTGTGGGAGCAAATTTGTTAAAAGCAAGTGTCCATAGTTTAAAACAGGCTTGCTGAACCTTTTATGTGGTGCTGACAACTTGGCAAAAGTGAGGCTGCATATGGGCAACACAAGAGTCAGCATACTTAATGAAGAATGAATAAGTATGTGGATAATTGTATGTGCACTTTTCTGTACGTCACATTCTGTAAAAATATACTGATGATAATAGGAAACATTAATAAAAAATACAATTCACGACCTAGGCTAAGTTGTGAATTGTATTTTTGGCACATTTTTATACAAGGAATGGTTAATGTGATGTATGTCTCCATAAATAACCTCCTCATTAGTTTTAGAAATATTTTCAGCATTTTGTCTTGGCTTTAACAGGGAAAGAGTTAAAAACCATCTCACCGCAAATGGCCAATGTAATACTGTGTTATGGGCAACATGTTCCCTTCGTTCTGTGGGTTGAGTGGGCCTGGTTTAAAATATTAAATAGTGGTCTAGAACACTAAATTGAGGGTTCTGATGTGCTGCTTAGTTTCTAACTGTATGTACATGAAACTAATCGTAATGATTGTTTTCAATAAAATGTATGTTTTTGTAGTGGTTTGCCCAGGTTTATGGGGTGGCTTTTGGGTACTAATAGGGCTTTGCAATGGCTTTTTATTGTTTTTGTAATTGTAATTGTTGTTGTTGTTGTTGTCATCATCATCATCATCATCATCATCATCATCATCATCATCATCGTTAAGAACATCAGTGCTGTGTAGTCTGCATACATTCTTGGCTAAAAAACTATTCATGTGCAGTCACCACAGTCATGTTGACATTTGTGACACTAAATTTTAGTGTCCCATGTACAGTCTTAAAATATTGCAACTCACATACATTTGACTGGCAGGAATTAAATTATGAACCTCTAACCATACACTGCTCCTAACATAGACGAGTATACTGAAAACAAAAGGCCTAGTCCCATCCTGGCATTGTAAAATACAGTAAAATCATATTGCACTGATTACAGTATTCCAAGGTCACTACACTCATGCTACCGCAAAGCCAAACAATTCACTAGAAATAAATATGTAAATCCTTTTTCTCCCCTTGTAAATTCCTGCCTTACCAGATGTGCTACATGTAGGAAGATAGTATTGATTGTAATAGATTTCCATCAAAGACTCTTTATGTTATTGGTATTTTGTTTATAAACCATAAGATACAAGGGAGAAATGAGCAGAAGTAGTAATATAAGACACATGCAGCTCAGTTACTGCAGTGGAATGAACAGTTCTCTTCATTGGAATTTTGTGTGTGTGTTGGGGGGGGGGCATATGTGTGTTCTTACATAGAAACAGTATGTATTTCACTTGAAAAGCTCTTGTCACTGGTCAAGATACAGCTGCCTCCACATTGAATTTCTTCTTTGGCACAGTCAGTTGAAATGTGATCTTTCACCATCACACAGTTTCAGTATTTGTCGAATAATTCATAAAAGCTTTAGGGGCAGATGTGTGATAAGGATTAACCTTTATCACCTGAACAGGATGTCCATGTACCATTAAATGTAACTCTTTAGAGATGGGAAGGTAAAATGTTGTCATGTACAGGTGCAGGAACGAATGTTTAAAAACAAAAGTAACTGGCCATCAACAGCTACTTTGGGATAGAAAGGCTGGGTGATAAAGGCTAATGGAGAACAGCAACAACTATGTAATATTTTTATATGTGTAGCTGAGGGTATGGAAAAATGGATTTTGTTAAGTACCTATTTGCAAATGTGGGCCTGTGTGAAGGCATGCAGGGGGAGTAGAGGTAGAGCTCCACTCATTCTCATTATTGTCACTAGGTGTAGGTGAGTGGCCAAGTCATATTCTTGCCCAAAAATTCCTGGTACCTGATGAATAGGTGGTTCAGGTGTCCCAGAGCCCATCTGGATTTTTTTGAGAAGAGAATAATTTCTTACCTGTGCCAAGAATCAACTTACATTGTCCACGCAATGGCCTGGAAACTATACTGGAACTAGTATTCAGATTCCAGATCTGTGCAGATGACAAAGCAGTTTTGTCCCATGTAAAATACCAGAAAGTCTACTGCTGTTTGTACTGATGTGATTCTTTGGGTTGTTTTTCTCATAAAGTCATAGTTTTAATATTGGCAGAATTGTTTGAAGCATTTTTTGTTGTGTCGTAGGGTTACCATCATCAGGTTTCAGCTCACCATACACACCATCACTGTCACGAAACAACTCCGATGCGTCTCAGTATGGAGGCTCACAACACAGCAGCTGCTACAGTTACTCCTCTGTGTCCCCAACACAGTTCTCTCCCACACATTCTCCCATCCAGTCCAGACACATGCATGGTCATAGTGCAGTTGGGACTGGCTTCCCATCTCCTGTAATGCCTCGTGGACCAGATTTTGGATCTTGTCCAGGGAATGCTGGATCACCTCTTCATGTAATGGCTGGCAGTGTCATCTATGGAAATGTGTCTGTTCCAAGGCCTGGGCTGGTTACTGTTGCAGGCACTGGAGATGATGGCTTGCAACAAGAAGCTGCAGTGGCAGATGTAAATGGTAAGGACCAGGGTATGAAAGAAATAATTTTGAAGTGTAACTGTTTGCAATATAACAATATTTTATTATTTAACTCATTGGTGACAAGTTTTGGTCATTAGACCATTATCAGACCATCATTACATAAAATTTAAAACAGGTTACATGTAATGCACATTAAATTCAATGTCATATGGGATCCCATGAAACTTATGCCAGTGTTAAATTTTTGTTAAAACCTTGAGTAGTTATATTGCATGTGATATAATAAGAGTTGTGTGAAAAGCTGCAATGAAATTGACATTAAAATTGGTACGTAATAACATGTCCCTTAGGTTGGACTGTGTTAAAATTAAAAAGTGTATGTATGTATGTATATATATATATATATATACATACACACAGGGTGTCCCAGGAGGAATGTGCCAGACTTCGGGAGGGTGTTCCTTATGCTAAAATATACCGATATAACCCAAAACACCTATGTCCAAAGTGGAACGGTTACGGAGATAATGGCCAG
>Ga0123355_10013394_pt1 | contig 12758 bp, 7 predicted proteins | sample TergutEmb28metaG_3_FD_89872 | JGI IMG/M metagenome (GOLD analysis project Ga0123355, IMG submission 89872) | Embiratermes neotenicus P1 segment gut microbial communities from Petit-Saut dam, French Guiana - Emb289 P1 | ecosystem: Host-associated > Arthropoda: Insects > Digestive system > Gut ...
TATATTATATTATATTATATTATATTATATTATATTATATTATATTATATTATATTATATTATATTATATTATATTATATTATATTATATTATATTATATTATATTATATTATATTATTATGCATTTTGGTGGCTAGACATGAACACAATCTTCTGTGCATGGAGACATTTCGACACTGAAAACTTATGACAGCTATTTCATGTATCCACCTAAAGGCATGGCTGTATTTACAGTTCTCGAGGCAGTTCAAGAGGTGGCTACCGTTCTTCTGAGTTGTGGGACAGACCACTGTCCTCGTGTAAACCGGCCTAAAGAACGGTGTTGCTGTAACGCCAGGGATCGCGACCTGTCGTACCACGGCCAGCGACTGGGCCCTGGTGTGACATTCACGTGTCCCGGCATTTGAAAAATCCCGCCCCTGCGATGTCAGTGCATGCCACTGTCCGCAGTTGAGCTGAAGGAACTACGTAGTTTACTTTCTTCATCAAGACCAAGAACGTCGTGAGCCTTTGATGCTACAGACTGTTCAACTAAGGCTGCCTCCAAACTGACAGAACTAAAGACGACCTTTTGTCTACTTACACCGTGTAACATATTTTTTTTCTGCGTCCCAGAGTAGCATGGCGTTGGCGCAGTTGGTTGAGGGACTGTGCTACAAGCCGGAAGGTCGCAGGTTCGGTTCTCGATTATGTCACTGGAATTTTTAATTTACATAATACTTCCGGCCGCCCTATGACTCTGCAGTAGGCCCAGCCTCTACCAGAATTGATTACAGAAGTATTTCTTTCCCGGTAAAGGCAGCCGGTGCGTTAGGTTGATAACCTTACAACTTTATGTGCCTACTGTCTAGATATCCTGGGAACCTCAGCCTCCTGGAAACCTCAAGGTCTGTTTGGATTTGTGCAGGGATTGCTTTAAATTTTACCACAGTAAGCTGTTGCCTCCATCGCTATGAGCACCCACTTGAAAGACAATGATGAGTCACCGTGAAGTATAGACGGCCGATTCTCCGAAGCAACGGAACAACCTTGCCCTGCAGCGTTTAGAACGTCATTTTTGCAGCAACGATCGTGGAAAATTGAAGAATCATAATTGGCAGTTATTCAGTTGGTCATAAATTCGCTTATCTTTTAACAAACGTGTAGATGAAATTCGTTGATATTTCACAAAAAAATTCACAATATCTCTGAACATTCACAGACACGTCCACAACAGCTCGCAGCAGTTTCTGCTCAGATTTTCGACTTTGTTTTGACATATTTGTCCTCATGATGAATAAGCTACTAAGCTGACTGACTCCAAAGTAATCAGAATAAATTCTTGTTACAGTCGTTGAGCTACAGGCTGGATTTCAAGGAAATATATGTTCGATTCCCAGAAGGGAGAGAGTGTTTTTTTTCTGCACACCAGCATCTGAATATGGGGCCCAACTTGCCTCACACCAAGTGGGTCTCGGAGGCCCTTTCCCTGGGAGATAGAGCGACAGGTGCTAAAAACATCATCTCACTTTCATCTGCTATCGAGGTTAACAACGCTTGAAGGTGTGCTACTCCTACCGCATAAGTATTCATATCGTGTTCTTGAATTAAGCGTAAGGTCAGGTTTACTGTTCTATAGTGATCGTCAAGAAGTAGATATTTCAAGGCCACGGAAGGAATTCATCCAGCTTACCACGCGGCCACATACGATCAGTTAAACAATATTGCATGAGTACTTGAGTGTTGTGAAGCTTGTGTTTTCATTACATTATCACAAGTTTTTAATATCTGTTTCAGGCTTGTGTCTAGCTTTACACTGTCGAAGTTGTTGTGGTAAAACACAAGGATGCCAGTATTAAAAATTCAAAATAATTTGGAAAATTCTTAAAAAAAAAAAAAAGCAGAAAATATCGGTATATCGGAGCAAGAGAAGCAATGCACATATAACATAAAATTGAGACCCTTTCGTGTAACCATTGTTACAGGCGGAAAAGCGATAAGCATTCAATATTCTGAGTGTGCGCCTGTAGCCTTAGGTATCCAGCTTTTGCGCACCCGTAACATTATATTGTAATGTATGGTCTGTCTCGCTGTACCTTATTTTCCTACGTTATCTCGCAAGCGGCACGGTTTTCACACTGAATACAAAATGTGGCTTTGATTCGCTCTACACTAAATATTATTTTAGCACCATGCATTTTCGTAGAATCACTTCAATTTATCAACCAACGAATGCACATACAATTTCACATAAAACACTTTTAAACACTTTAAAACACTCCGATATGTTTCGATCCTGTCAGATCATCATCAGGGAACTTTATTCCTTGCTAACTTTATACTACAGTCTTCACAATTCAATTCGTATTTGCAAACGAGGTGTTGTGACAGCAGGAACAAAGCTCCCTGATGATGATCTGAGAGGATCGAAACATATCGGAGTGGTTTAAAGTGTTTTAAAAGTGTTTTATGTGAAATTATATGCTTTCGTTGGTTGATAAATTGAAGTGTCTCTCTACAACGTTTGTCGTAAATATTTCTTATTTTAAGATGAATTCAGCCAGATGATATCATAAATGTGCATAGGTTTTCATTTAACGTAACGTTATTCTTGTTAGATGCTAATAAAAATTGAATTTTCTCGGGAAGTTTTCAAAAAATATTCAAATATAAAATATCATGAAAATTCATGTATTGAGAGAAAAGTTTTTCATAAGGACAGACAGCAATGACGAAGCTAAAAGCCGCCCGCCTAAAATTTCAGTTAATATGCCCAAATCGACAACATCTGATATCACATAAAATTCCGAGTAATTTAATATTTAACAACCGAATAGATTTTTTTTTTCAAGATCCCGAAGAGAAATTTCTATCTTAGTAATATAAACACCCACAAACAGACAGTAACAGTGCAAGATTTTAGTGTACATTGTCAGAACACCAAGTGTTTCCAACTAATTTTCCACTCTTAAATGTATCACTGTAAGCTGTAAAGTATCAACTGTGTAGTGGCTGAACACTGTGCTATTTCTGTACACCGACAATATCATTACACCGCGGTGCAATTCCGGATTATGGAATCTACGGCCTGGAATACCAACGACTGCAGGAACTGTAGCAGACCTGTGGAAGAATGCAGTGAAAGGAACACGTAATATCAAGTGACGTACTAACCCAGTTTTCTAAACAGATATCTGAAAGCAAGCCCTAGAGTAATAAATTGTAACAGTAGTAATACTCACAGACTTCATAAATAATTTATTAAACAAGTCTTCAGTGAGTTATCATCTCCATGTCATAATTATTTTTGTTAGTAGAATATTTGGGGTTTTATGATAAAATATAATTTCCATACAAAATTTAACTTAAATGTGTAGGGTCTGTACTCAATTGTGAAGTGAAAGTGAATACCTTCTATAAAAGCAGGTTTGTGTAGATCTGCGTCGGAACGGCTTGAGGGCCGATAGACTTTGGATAATTTGGAAAATACTAAGCACTGTTTGAAACACTTGTGTACTCTGGTTCAAGGGAAGCTTGGGGGTTGGAGGTGTGAGACTGTTTCCCACGTAATAATAATAATAATAATTGTAAGAAACTTTTTAAACTACAAATAAGACCACCGAGCCTTATCCTGTTGATTACTACATCCCAGGATAGGTGAATATTTCCCAGCCAAATCTGAGAAGTGAGAAATTCAATAATAATAATAATAGAAATACAGCGCATGTGGAATGTAAAAACAAAGGTGATACCAGTAATAATAGGGGCGACTGGGACTATTTCAAAGTCATTTAGAAAATACGTGAGCAACATACCAGGAAAATATGAAGTCAAGGAACTCCAGAAAACAGCCATATTGGGCACTGCACACATACTTCGGAAAGTACTTATGTAAAATTACAATAGATTCAACACTGAAACTAACGATATAATCACCATGAACAGTAACAACAGAATAGCTGCAGCACTGTATTCCTTAGGGACATAGTTTGTCTCAGGAATATAAGTATAAATATCCTGCATAAAGGTGGTGATGATAGTGATGATGATAATAATAATACTAATAACCATTTCATTACAATTCTAAGTCAACAGGCACGTTGACAATAAAGAAAGAGAACGACATAGAAAAGCACATAATAAAGAACAAGGTACAAAACATACAAAAGCTGATGAAGGAACAAAAATTTAAGCAAGTTTAAGCAAAGTAGTGTCTCAACGGCCCCTTAATACAAATACAATTCAGTATCTACGAAAGTGTATAAAATTAAGACAAATGAATACAATACACACTACAGCAATAATAATTATAATAATAATAATAATAATACATTTTGAGAAGTACTTTTATAAGGCACTGATAATAAAATGCCCCATAAATCACGTAGTTCGGTAACATCAAATACAACGCCGCACATAAAGCCTACCTTCTTCCCAAGTGAAAAAAAATCATACACTTATATTTTATTCGGAGTTTGTGGTTCAAAAGTCATTTACAAAGTCACAGCAGCTGTCACATTAGCCGAGTTGGTTGACGCCATACTTGTCACGGCGTTTTTTAATATCTACACAAAATCACTTTTACGTACACCGTCAGTACAGCAACAAGAACTGTGACAGACGCAACTGACGTCTGAATTGATAAATAACTATCATGACCAGATTGCGATAATCAAGTTTTGAACCCAACCTAGTCCAAGGTCGATAGCACAGTTAGTGATCAACAATTGCATAACGACAATATTTTCCACGCCTTCTGAAATATTGAGACAGATTTCGTAAGACGAAGAACAGAAACAAACAGCATAAGAAGGGCACGCCATTCTTCTGCTCCATGCTCACTGCCGTTAACATGAACCTACACACTGGAACCAACATCTTTCCTCTATACCCGTCATTGAAGGGTTTCGTGCTACAAGGGTGTAGCACCATGCTAACCTTATTTTTATTACTAAGAATGAAGGAAAGTACGCTTAATTGAACATCGTGTGATCCGTGTGAGTAAAATGTTGAACCAAGTGAAGGAATTTTATAAAAAATGGTTGAAATTATACTACAGAGGACGTGCGATTTATTTGCTGTAGACAGGAATAACAAAACAGAGAATGCACAAACATGCATGATGTCAACATCATTGACTTGATTTGCGGACCTGAAATGACGCTCAGTAACAGAGGAAAAACACACCTGTTGCTAAGGCAATGATTCTGCAGCTCGTAAAGTAAGAACACAGTAGCCTTGAGAACACGGGCCTTTCTTTTTAGATACGATGGGGTAACAAATGTATCACTGGAGCCAAGTAGGTGAATATTGGTGTGAAGATATGTTATAAAAGTACTTACACATTTCTCATAAAAATTCGTGTATGTTAACAACTGCAAACACCCTGAAGATTGGAATTTTTAAGGGTACATCCAAAACTTCTTTAAGCAAATTCTTCACGAAAGTAAAATAATACAAAAACACTGTATATTATCAGTCTGTACAGCGTTGAATTTTAAGATTATAACGAATAATAAAGTAGAATGAACGCGGAAAGAAACTTGGGAGATATAATTTAATGTGCTATCACGGCAAGACCTTGTAAGAACTGAGAAAATCTCCCGTCTGTACAATATTCAAAGCACGAATTCCCAAATATGTGCCAAAACCACCCCTTCTGGCGTAATTTTTTCCGATGCTCAGAAAGTGGCTTCAATGAACCGAAAAACAGCAGGAGTAACAGAGGTAATACTGGGCTTGTTCCCCTTTAATGGGTGTTGGACTTCACATTTTTTCTTCATGACCTACAGTACTTAAGTCAACAGCAGATATTCCACATAATAAATATTAATAAATATTTTCCTACATATAATCCACAACAGAATAATTTTAATTATATACATTAAATTTACTTCTTCATTTGCTCTGTGACAACAAATTGTTCGAAAACCTCAAAAATTATCTCCGTGTCTCACTTCTGCATTCATGCGGCTTTAGTAAATTCCAAATCTCACACCCATACACAAATTCTGGTACTGTCATTGTGCTACAGAATTTCAGAGTGTGTCCTTATTTTTCTTTCAAATGTGCATCAAATTTACCACGCACGCACACACGCACGCACACACAAATAACCTTTTATCATATGCATTAAATAGAATGTGTCAAAATGAAACTTCTTAACAGATACATTTTATTTTAGAAACAGTAGCTATTTTTTCAAAATCATAATGCAACAATTTGAAAAATGAATATTTTTTCTTTAGAAAAATAGTTTGGTCAAACGGTATTTAACATTAATTGTATCTGTTATATAGCATTTTACTGCAAAAATGAAGAAGCAAATAACAAAATCAATAAAATAGCGGGCATTTTTAATGGGCAACCCTTAATTTTCTGAAAGCAGAAAGGATCACCAAAAATAGAATTATTTGTGTTGGACATAATTATTATCTAAAATTGAAGAATGATGTAACCTAACGCAGTGAAGTCTAGCACAATCAAAGTGGGCTGATAGGTTTGCAGTAACATTCATGGACATTTGTGAAAATTATAATGAGATATTTTTCTCTGTTACTCAAAGTCGGGTTTCATAAACACGGTTTACTGGCGGCAAGAAGACCTTCGGCTTGCACAGCAGGGTTTGGAAATTTTTCTGGGCTTGGGTGGAAGATTACGGAGACCTCTGAGACAAAACAATAAAACACACATTAGACAGTCACTTTAATGAAGACCAATCGAGAAAGGGGTGATGAAATTCGAAAGGTCAGTGGCTGTTTACCCTATTAGGCTTTATCAGAAACACAGAAATAAACAAATACGGAAGAAATTAATATCTTTATTTTGATCAAGGAAAGTAAGAGATCGAAAAAGGAATGGGTAAGAAAAAAGAACATTAAGAATATTTACGGTCCTATTAGCGATACGGTTATATGTATAAAAAACAAGATACAATAATGAGCTGTGTACGTTACACGTTGAACTAGACATAGTAAAGGTAAAGTGATTCGTTACAGGCCCGGTGTGACCCAGAAGGTGGGTGGAGGTATAGCTCTACTCTTCCATGACCGCGACACTATAAGGGGGTGAGTCGTCAGCAGAACGCGCCGGCCGCACTTTACCCCAAGGAAAGACCCGGTACACATTTTACAGGAGGCTGGGTGGGCCCCAGGGCCGGTCTGGACGGATGGAAAATCTCGTCCCTACCGGGATTTGATCCCGGACCGTCGTGCCCGTATTCAGTCACTATACCGACTGAGCTACCCGGCGAACTAGACATAGTTAAGGAGATAAAAATAAGAAGAGTGAGAGGTCAGGGACAACTCTTCAGAATGCAAGACCTGGATCGTTGAAGAGAGCTTACTTTTCTTAAATCAGAAGGCACTGGACGTGTAGGAAGACCTGAGTTGAGGTGGCTTTAGTCAATTGAGGTGGACGTGAGGAACTGGAGACGTAAGTAGCAGGATTGAGAGCAGTGGAGGCAATTCTGGGAGAGGCTGAGGTTCACCACGGACTGTAGTGACAGAAAAATAAGAGTAAGAATGAGAAGAACATATCTTAAGGAACGAACCACAAGACAGGAAGAGAGAAGAGACAAAGGAAAGACAAATTGTAAGAAGGATAAAGAGAGGGGATAGAAGAAAAAATTGTGACCAGAATTTAAACATGCCGATTCCCAAGCGAAATACTGACGCCTAAAATAGCGGCAACTTTTCAAATAGTCTTGTAATGCGTGTAATCTGAACATACTGTTATAGGTGAACATTGTACTGCTTTAAAACTGGACAGACATAATTAAAATTGATAATTTTAACATTTGGTTGTGAAATTACTTGTATCCGGAAGAATGGATAACAAAGCGTCCGATAAATGTAGCGGCTGTATTTAATTTTAGAAAACCCGGCACTAAATAGAGATACGTATAATATCTAAAACATTATTCTTTTTATTTGACGAAACAGGTTAGGGAAAAAGTGGACTGGCAGCCAAACACCTACATACACAGCTATATGAAGTTACGTATTGAGAAAAGGCAGCACACTACATTAAATCAAAGCTCCCAAAATATAAAGCTTAGTGTTTAAACGTGAATTCAAAATCCAATCTCTCAAGACATATATGAAAGAACTACCCTCTGTCACGGTAACAAATAACCAAGGAATCACTTTTTGGCAACAGTACTTCACAACATCAAAAAATAATTATTAGTTTTCTCCCATGGCTCCTAAACATCTAAGGTCGCTTCTTTGTTGAGGTTTTGAGATCACACTCAGGCACACCGAAATTTGTAGGACTCCTCTGTACGAGTTATTGGGCCTTCGCAGAAACCTTCTACCTGACAACACACGACAGACTCAGAGGGATACATCAATGCTCCCGGCGGGATTCGAACCGGCCACCCCAGCAAGTGAGTGGCCGCAGACCAATACCTTAGCGCGGCCACTGGGATCAACGGAGAGATATTATAATTTACTCACAACTGACTTCAAACGACTTACATAGATTCACATGCATGTAAATAAATATACACATTCTTTGTGTATGTGGCGGTGTGTGTGTGTGTGTGTGTGTGTGTGTGTGTTAGTGTGTAAGAATTACCTAAGTCACATGATCATTACTTCAGTAGATTTTTTAAAAATAACATCTATAAAAGTTTAACATTAGCCTACATCATTAAGGTTGTTAATATTTTAGTAACTATGCGTGTAATCAAAATGTAATATACATACACAATTATTGTAATTAATATATCTATTTTTCATTGACATAAAAGGGGTGGCATACAGTTTGAACATTTATAATGGAGAAAACTACAGCTGGTGTCATTGGAATTTTTCATTGACATAAAATCCTTCCGATCGCACTATGGCCCTGGGGTCGACTCAGCCTCTAACAGAAATGAGTACCAGGAGTATTTCCTGGGGGTAAAGATGGCAGGTGCTTAAGGTTGACAACCTACCGCCATCCTATGCCGTTGTTACGAAATCTGGGAACCTTAACTTCCTGGAACCCTCTGGGCCACTCCAGGCCTGTAATGGGGCTGCTTTACCTTTGCCGAACCGTACAAAATATATAACACATCACCGTTAAAGATGGTCAAAACTGGCCGAAACATGTAGGCTAAATAAAAGCAGCATAGTTTTAAGCCTTTTATTTATTTCTGTTTACATGTTGTTATTTTATTAAATCAAACAAAAGTGAGTAACTAAAATGTACGCTAATAGCAACACAACAAATGCTGCAGTTGTCTTAGCGCAAGCAGCCGTCAGTACATCAAAGCCTGTATTTGTTGCTGAACATCTAAACAATTTTAAATTTGAAGCTTCCAGCCAGAGAAATTGTTCAAGTGATACAAGACTTTGCTTGCAAACTCCTCTTATTCACATCTATAATGACTACTAAAATACCACCTGCCTAATCTTCAATACCGCAGTATTTTTGTCAAAATGTATTTGCTCTGCTGGCTTTCACTTTCCTAACATCATAAGTTGTATTGAAAATTGATATACAGTGTCTTTCTAACGAGGAACAATTATCTTTGAATTATTGTTATTTTGATGATTTTCAGGTTTCCTAATTTAATGATGCAATCCATAATTTATAATATTATCAGGGTGGTTCAGTGACGGATATTGAGATGGGAAAGGTTTGTAGTAAGCATATAGCTATAGTAATATACACTACTTTACTTGGAAACTGTCAAGCAAAAAGGCCTTCTGAAAACCTAGAAAAAGATGGGAAAATAATGTTCCAGAAATATGATGTGCGAATGACAACTGCTTTATCCTTTCTCAAAATGTAGTTCAACTTTTTTTTATAAACAACATAACAAAATTCGGTCCCCACAAACAAAAGGAACCGTTTTACAAGCCGAGCAGTAAATCTTTTCCGGTAGATTTTTGGTGTACATAAATGACTATTTTGAGTGGAGTGTGACTGGATCCCTTCTTATTGTAACCCCAAATTTGCTTACTGTATCATCTCCTGATGACATGATGACATGAGTGGGAAGAAGAAGGGTAGCGTGCCGGTAGTAGAAAATGCAAATGTTAGGATATGAACGCTCCAAGCATAACTCTGTTCGTTATAAAACCTGTTGGATTATCCGACTACAGAACTTGGATCTCAGCGGTAAGAAGCAAACGAATAACAGTCTGACCTATTCCTTTCGCCATGACCTATTTCGTCAAGTAGCACACAGAGTCATGACTGAAATCATACTAAGCAACACCGATTAAAAAAAAACCTGCATTTTACTTCCACATGTGTTAAAATCCTAACACACGAGGAAAGTTTATAGTATGTATTACACACTATCTACATACGACTTGTAAATACATTGCATAAAATATGTGTTTTTTAATGCTTGAATTCAAACACTCAAAGCAACAACTGTATACATTGTTATAACGCATATGGTAAAGTCGCTTAATATGGGGTATTGTTAGTTTTTTGGTCACACTGATAATACAGTTTAATACAAGCAAGCAGCTTTTAATGCGTGTTGAAGCTCAACAATTCTTCATTAAGCACAATGATTATTATTTCATGAAAATAATTCATTATAGAAATAATACCAATTTTACGAAACAACATAAATCGACATCAACTATGGGGCGACTACTATTAACGAGTATTACGGCGTTTTCGCACTAAGTGTAAAAAAAATTAGGGATGCCAGAAGCAGGAAGTTTTATTCATTAATATTACAAAACAAAGACTTTCATAACATTTAGCGGCAAAAATAAACAAGTGCCTGTTATTTGTTGCAACTGTAGCACTCAAAGGCCCTTTTCCGATAGATCGCTACCACCAGTGCATGCCAACTTTAGACATTTTTACCATCGAACCCATTCTTCAAACTCGTGGCCTTCAGAGAACAAACCTGCACGGTGTAATCATTCGGCATCAATTTCATCTTCACCTTCTTCTTCCATCCATCTTCTTCGTCTTCTGGTTCTGAGGAAACAACTAAAGTGTTTGACGACGAAACTGGCGATTTCAATCCACTTCTTCCTGTTTTCATAACGAGTTTGATAGGCGTAATATTTCCTCGGAAAGTGCCCTCTTCTGCCGTTTTCCTTCTGTTGCATACTATGTTTTTCGCAAAGGGACTTGCGACAGGATAATTTCTTGCGTGTATCAGTACGCCACATTCCTGTTTTCTTCTCCAACTCCGCGTTATATACAGAGAAGCTTATGATCTTCGCTGAACGAGGTGTAGAGCTAGTATCACTCGTGCCTTGTTTTAAAATTGGAAGCTGTTAACTCAGACTTGCAGCCTTCAGATTTCAAACTGTTGAATCTTTCGGCGTAGCAGAAGTGGATGGCAGTGGTTCATGAGGGAAGACAGAGAGAAAATCATAAGTTGCCACTGTAGACTGATTGGAAGAATTGGAAGCATTTAATTGAAAATCAATGAGCCCTGTGGGTTGAGCGGCTGGCTGTATGATGCAACGCACCGTTCGTTTTTGTGCACTTTCTTCAAAATCTTCCATTACCCCATATTGGGCCACAGCGGAGGACCCAATATTTGTAACTCGCCGTGTTGGAATTCAAATATAAACTGCAGCTATGTCACATTGCACAATTACATACATGAAATACCGAATAAATCCTTGTAACTAGTACTAAGATCTAAAGAATGGTAGAGTTGAAGTAACTAATCTTGGGCAACGGAGAAGCGTACCCCGAAAAAAATTCCAGACCTTTGATGAGCACGGAAAGAAATCAGAGCTCGAAAGTGGAACACGCCTCAGACAGTCCAGTGCTTCTAGCACCTGCCAGAAAGTCAGATATTCACCATTACATGGCGGAAGCATGCATGGAAGGTACAGCGGTACCCCACAATAGGAACTGCCGTCATATTAGGTGACTTTACCTTACAGTTTCACAAAGTGTTCATCAGGTGACGAGGCTGATCATCGCCTTCGTCCATTACAAGCACGCACAGTCTTAAGAATGATCTGTGCACATAAAATGTTACACAAGACACTTTACATGGGCAGAATTTTTAGGGGTTCGCATATAAAACTAATAAGTTTAGAGTCGTGACCGAGATTATGGACTTTATCCATAGTCCCATTTTCAAGAACCACGACTTCCGTAAGCTTGATCTGCCACCGTCTTCAGGTGGAATGGAAAATGGGGAAATATGAGCAGTTGGCCTGCCATAAAGAGCCGCCTTTTTAGTCGGGGATGGTGGACAGAGTTCAAAATTTCAGTCATGACTGATCGTACAACACAGACAGATTCCTTTCAAACTAACTAAACAGTCTTATATTTGTAGTAAGTGAGTTGCAACAAGGCAACAGACAACAAAGTGATACGAAATGTCTCGCCAATCGAATAGCATTTTGTTTCAAACACACAGTGTTAACTGAGTAAAGAGAGACCAACTTGATGTCACTTGCTTTATTATTTCTTTATTTAATGCTCAACATGTTTCGGATGTTAATACATCCATCCTCAGGAGCCTGCGACTTATGTGCTGAGTTATTACATAGGTTGTATTGATCTGGTTCGATGTGTGTTGGAGTTACGTTGTGGTATGGCTGTGGTGGTGTGGTATCCGTATAGGCACTAGTGCCTCAGCCTGCATACGGATACCACACCACCACAGCCAAACCACAAAGTAACACCTACACACATCGAACCAGAGCAATACAACCCACGAAATAACTCAACAAATAAATCGCAAGCTCCTGAGGATGGATGTATTAACATCCGAAACATGTTGAGCATTAAGTAAAGAAATAATAAAGCAAGTGACATCAAGTTGGTCTCTCTTTACTCAA
>Ga0123355_10013395_pt1 | contig 12758 bp, 2 predicted proteins | sample TergutEmb28metaG_3_FD_89872 | JGI IMG/M metagenome (GOLD analysis project Ga0123355, IMG submission 89872) | Embiratermes neotenicus P1 segment gut microbial communities from Petit-Saut dam, French Guiana - Emb289 P1 | ecosystem: Host-associated > Arthropoda: Insects > Digestive system > Gut ...
AAAAAATAAAAATATATTTTTGTATAAAGAGGGCGGACGACCGACCGTTGCTTAAAATTAATATTTTTTTGTTTTTTTGTGGGGGGGGGGGGGGGGGGGGGGGCAGAGAGAGTTTAACTGTTAGCAGTTCTCACTATTGTCATAGTGATTCTGCTCTTTCACTTGAAGGAGAACAGAGTTCATCATGAAGCCAGAAAACACTCTTCTTTTTCCACATACTCATTCATTTGATAATGTTTGGCAGATGAAATGTAAAGTGAACGAATTTTAAACACAGAACTTTCTATTAAATAATACTAACACAACTGGAACTGACCACTTCCTCAAGTAGAAAATAAAGCTTAAGTAGCAAAGGTTAGCTTACTACTATTTAAAGAATAATCTATATACACCAGGCTATCACTCACACACAAAACCAAATATTTTCATATCATGCCCACATTAAAAGATGGACATGTACAACCCATGGAAGCCAAGATAATTATCATCCCAGCTTACCGTACTTATCACTACTTACCATGAACAAAACTGCCCACATATGTTTTAACACACATATACTATGTTGCTATTAACTGTCTAGCATTGAGGACCTATCCAATATCATATTATGCTGACCCCCCCCCCCTCTACAGAACTGTTTCTAACTAGAAAAAAGTGAATTGTGACTTGTCTTTCCACTGGAACATCAGGTATGATTAATGATCACTGTCAAATACCCCATCCTTTTATATTTCAGTCATCAGCACAGGACTTGAGAGAAGGTTATTCTCAGAGCTTTCAATTAACTACTTTGTGAAACACAAGTGTTGTTCTGGCATATAAATACAAATAATCTGTGACAGGTACTGGGAAAATCACCCCCTGGAGGTAACGTACTTTAAAATTTACCTCACAAGGTAATTTGCTGAATGAAATAATATGAAATTTAAATATGAATTAAGTGGTAGCAAAAATGTCATAAAATGAAAATATGGCTTAACATATCTTAAGTGGCATTATAAATATATCACTTCCTCACGTTAAACTTAGTCATTTTGTTTCTGTGTGGAAAATTCAATGACCTTATAGTATAAAGAATATTAACTTTCATACTAAATGAGGAACAGCTCTTAGTAAACATACAATAGGAAACAGAATGGGCAGTCATCACTTTCCTTATTCACTATTCTGAGCCTCAAGTTTATCTAAAGCATCTTCCAGTGAATATAAATAGTCCTTAGTTTTCTTCAGGTTATCTTTACAGATGACATGAGAGTCCTCAGACACACATTTCTGCTGACTTCCAGCACTTGTTGACAGATTGCTTTCAGAGAAATCACTCACCTCTGCACTTACAACTTCATTATCTGTTACTTCTGCCATGATGTCATGTTCCAGGCCAATGTCAATAGGGCCATTCTGAACAGATCCGTCTCTGTTTTCTGTCATATGTATAGGTGATTCCTGTAGAACACTTTCAGAATTCTGTGAACTCTGAGTTATGTATTTATGCATGATTTCAGGATAAAGTTCAGGCTCAACAGAACTATGTTGCCCAGTTGCTGTTGTAACTTGTTCCTGCTGCTCTGTCACTGATGCTTCGTAACAGTTACCTGGAGATTCTACTTCCATCAACTCTTCGCCAGGATTTGGTGCAGAACCTGAAACTTCTGGCAGTGCAACATCTAGGCAGTTGCCTCCCTTCATTAAATAGTCAGTCATTTCATCCTCCAACCTAAAATCAATTTCTGCATCACACACAAACTGATCTTTTCTACAGTTTCTGATCTCTGGATCATTCCTTTCTGCACTAATTCCCAAAGGGATGTTAATGTGGGGTTTTGATTCTGTGCATGAAGAGTAATGAGTTTCATCCATCTCAGGTTGCTGAAGCTCCTCAAAGTGTTCAACAAGTGAGTTTGTATTATTCTCAAAATTAGAAATTTTACTGTCTGATTCAATAGGACCTACTTCCTTCCAAGATCTTCCATGTTTTTCATTACCATCATCTCTAAATTCACTTGGTTTAACTTCAGAATCTACAATTACGGCAGACCTGAAGTCTGAGACAAAAAGAGATTCTGCATTAATAGCAGTATATTCTTTAGATATTTTTACACTACTGCCTTCTGTTGCAATTTTGACATTAGGATTCTTGGGATAATTTTCCTTACACTCTGCAACTGTAGCTTCACCCAGTGGTTGAGATGTTATGTCATGTTGCAATTCTTCAGACTCTACTACAACACTGGAATAAGACTCATCACTTTGAGTTTTCACAAGAAGGTCCACAGAAAATGTTTCCTCCGATGACTGTTTAGCACTGAAAGGTTTTTGACTGTCCACTGACAAAATAACTGAATTATATTTCGACTGCTCTTTCCATGTCTTCAGCAGGTGGATGCTACCTGGATGGCTTTGTGTTCGCATCCTTTTAAGATGGCAGATACGAAAATGTTTGGTGAGGTTTATGTATGATGTAAATGTCTTGTTTTTACAGCTGCTACAGGTGTAGCGTTTTTTGTGGGAAGCTTCAAAGTGTGTAGACAGGACAACTGGGGTAGGAAATATCATGTGACAGACAATACAAGAAAATTTACCCTTGGGCATCACTTCTTGTGATTTATAACTGACTGAGCCCAGAAAATCTTTGCTGAGATTACTTATATGTGAATGCTGTGCATCTGAAACTGAAGATGTTGGTTGCAAAGAGACACCGTGGCTCTCAGAATGAGCTGCTAAACCCTGTTCTGTCTCAAATACTAGAGCACAAATGTCACACACATAGATATGCTGGTTCTCAATCTTGGGTACTTGTAACTTTATGCCATGTGATGCCATAATATTCTTATCATTAAATGATTCAACATGGGTTTGTTTATGTGCGCTGAAAAGTGACTCATTTTTAAAAACATTCAAACAAATGTCACAGCTATAGAACTGTTCACTCTCACAATCTTGATTACTGGTCACATCTTGCTCCAATTCTTCTGTTTCCATTTCCACTAAATCATCACGTTCATGTGCACCCACTGTATGACTCTTCTGGTGTGTCACAAGTGCACCTACATTACCACAAACTTTGTAACACACTTCACACCGGAGTTTCACCTTCTCATTTTTGACTACTGAATTGGAAACACTAATGAAAGAGTGATGTGTCTTCTGATGTTCATGGAGATTTTGTTCACTGGTGAAAGATCTGAAACATGTTTGACAGTTATGAAGATTTGACTGTGGTTGATGTTTTGGTTCTGTACCTAAGACAATATGTATAGTTGCATGCTGGATCAGTTTTGATCGGGCATTGTGATAACGGCCACATATGCGACACGTGAAATTATTTCCTTCACCAGTGAAATTGCCAGGGTGCTGTGAATTCAGATGAGAGGCAAGGTTGTGATAATCACGACAAACATGAAGGCACACCCCACAAGTTACTGCAGCCTCTGGCCGATGATTACGAATAAGATGTTGCCAAAGGTGTTTAAGGGCTGGCCATTCCTTTCCACACAGTTGACAGTAACAAGGGGATTCTGAGCCAGGGTTGGAGCTGTAAACAGTACGGACTTCTGTCTTTTGACGATTCAGTTTTAGACTGAAAGATGTATCACGGCCTTCGCCGTAAGAAAGTGCATGCTCACTGTTATACTCCACACTCTCAGAACTCAATGTCAAATCACCTTCATGATCATTCTTATCTTTGTCATTGCTTTTGTTCATGGGACTAGTGGTACCACTCATGTGATTTATCTCATTCTTAACTTCTGTTATAAGATTACCTTGCAGACTCGATTCTGGTATGAACACAAAAGGTACTTCAGAATTGAACTTCATTTGCCTTTGTGCTTTTGCACTGAAACTTTCTCCTGTACTTTCACAGAAATTTAAATTGTATGACTCTTGTTTTCCAGCCATAAGACTCCCCTGCGACACTACTGTGGCTGTGACAAATTTACGTTGCATTTTTTTGGACATATGAGCAGGAGAGTTAATGTGCTTCCAGTAATATGATTTACTAGTGAAATGTCTGTCACACGGCACACAGTGGTATGGTTTTATATCTGATACTGATGAGGTATGTCTCAAATTTTTGTGGCCTGCAAGATCTGATGGTGAACGGAAGGTTACAGAGCATTTCTCACAACTGTACGAACGCTTTGGTCTCTTGGAAACTCTGTTCAATTCTACATCATTCTCTGTATTATTTAATGGTTCTTCTTCAACGCCTGAATTCAAATTCAGATGTTCTGCTTCAGCATGTTTCCTCAATTCTGCATAGGTTGGAAAGATTTCGCTGCAGAATTCACATGGCAACTGATCATTGTCAGTTTCACTTACACCCACCTTCCTCGATACTTGTTTATTTTTCCCTACTTCCTCTTCAGCTTCAGCATCACTTGTCACACCTTCTGCATCTGCAAGTGTTCTGACATGACCCCTTTCACTGTGCTCCTGTAATTCTCTCTTACTTTTGAATACCTGGAGACAATCTTTACAAGCATAATATTCTGGGTGGCACTTTGTAAAATGTTCCATTACTTTGTACGCACTGGAGTAAGTCTTGGCACATATCTGACACGTGTCTGGAGCATTCAAAGCTCTTGGATGTAAGCTCTCTACATGCTGAACAAGTTCTTCAGTTGATGGAATGTATTTGAAACAAACACCACATGTAAGGGGGATGGCAGCCCTGTGTTGTGCTGATGTAAGGTGATTCCATAACCTCACTTTATTTACACAGACTTCACCACACAGATAGCATGTGGGAGGATATTTAACAGAAGCATGTTGTTTATGGTGACTACTGAGATCAGATTTTGACCTCATTATTCTTGAGCAGCTGGTAACAGGGCAGCAGAAGTTTGGGTGACTGTTGTGATTTTCCTTGATATGTGCAAATAGATCCATTTTGGATGTGAAGGAGACATCAGGACAGAGTTCACAGTGCTGTGGAATATGAGCTATTTTCTGGTGGTCCTTCAGTCGTGATGGGGTAGAGAAAACTTTAGAGCATAGACCGCAAGTTCGATTCTGTGTGGAAGCAGAAGAATCTGATCTAATGTTTGAAATTTTCAGTGGTTTAGGTTTAACTGCACGCAAGCAATGCTGCTGGTGTTGCTTGAGAAGGTGGGATTTCCAGAATCGTTTTGAGCAATTATGGCATGGATAGAGTGTTGGGATTTTCACAGTTCTCCCAGGTGTGAAACATAGACTAGATACAGATAGTTTGCTGGCAGGCTTTGGATTCTTGGGATAATGTTTTGAGGAAATATGAATTTGTAGGTGAGTTTTGCTTGCTGAAATTCTTTTGCATATCTGACATGTCAGTTCTGGGTGGTTGTTATGAACTCTCTTGACATGCTTCCACAGACCTGCTGTTCTACCATAAAATTTTGAACACAGGTCACATGGATGAAGAGAGTGAATTTTGCGACGATGCTCTGCCAGCTGTGCTATGGAATGAAATATCACCTCAGGACAGACATCACAGAAGAGAACTGGCTGAGGTTTGAGAGCTGTTTTATTTGCTGATGACAAACCTGAAATTTTATTGAGTTTTGAAATGGTACTTGATTGAGATGACACTGATTTGCCTGTAGGTTTTGTAACAGTCTTCACTGCTGGTACAAATTTCTTGGCTGTTCCTACTGATGGAGTACTGGGTGCACTGAAGAAAATGTCATGGTTACTGTTTTCAGGAATGCTGGTAGGCAAGGAGCATGGTTTTTTAGGAAGTGGGACTGGAGGGACATCATTATGGCCTATCATATGTATTCTGCGATGTCTTGAAAGCTTTGACCTGTTAGAATATGGACGACCACAAATGTCACAACAGAAGTCTCCACCAGTTAATGGCATGTGTGTTGAACGGACATGGCCATGAAGGTCTGGAACAGTACAAAATATCTTAAGACATACACCACATGTCAGTGGCACACAATCTGGGTGTACACCCATCAAGTGCTTCCAGAAATCAACACGTGTACCCCAAAGCTTCCCACAGATTTCACACACATTTGGTGTTGTTCCCTGCAGCCGGTGATGATTTTTGCAGTGTTCTTGTTTTAATGTACGTGTAGGAAACACTTTTCCACATCCTTCTTTGTCACATGTTAAAGCAGATTCACCATTATGAGCCTGAAAAACGTGCCTCCATCTCTCAGATTTGCTTCTGTGTGAACTTCCACACAATTCACAAACAAAGAAAAGTTGATATGAATCCCTCAAACTGCTCAGAACATCTACATCTGAGTTGACATTCACTTTATGAGCGCCTTTCTTATGCTTCACCAGCCCGTCCTCTGTCGGGAATGACTTATAACATAACTCACAGCCAAAGGAAGAGGTTTCTTCTGTGATTCTTGCACTTGCATATTCACTGTTGCCAAAGTCTGCAAAAACCTCCTGTTCTAAGACCGGTTTATGCTCATTCACTGAATTTTCATCACGATTCTCAAATTTATAAAAACCAGTGTTTAGTGTAACAAGCATTTCAGGATCATAAACTCCTCCAGTACCATTGTCAAGGTTATGAACAGACACATGTCTTAACAACTTCCTTCGACAATCATGCTGTCGACCGCACATTTGACAACAGTACCGGCGTTGATCTACTGAATTATCAGGAGGATGGGAAGTTTTCCAGTGTTGGTAAAGCTGAGTGTTATTCTCACAGATCTTTAGACAAATGCCACAGGCATAAGCTGCACATTCCTTGTGTGTGTATCGCAGGTGGAGCCACAGACTAGCACGATCTCCAAATTCCCTGGTACATACCTCACACACAAAACCAGTCTGTGCTGCACACTTTTTATCCACTGGCAATGTATCATCTTCACTATCATCTACCTCTATTACATCTTCTTCCCTAGTGTTCTGGTTGCCAGACATCTGACTAACACCATTTTTTTGTTGCCCATCAAGTTTCTTGGACATGGAATGGCTACTCCCGGATGGGACAAAAGTACATATTTCCTGCTTCTTCTGAGGTGTTCGTTGATACCTTGAAATATCCATTACTTCTGAAGGATCTATACCATGACAGGCATTAAAATGTCGGCTAAGAGATGTACGTAGGGAGAAATCTTTCTCACAGAGAAGGCATGTATATGGTTTTGTGCTACTGCCATGTCCAATTTTTGTTTCCTCTGCAACATCATGGGTGTCTCTATGGTCTTGGAGCTCTGATGGTGTACGGAAAACTTGAGAACAACTATTACAGGTATAAATGTTCAGAGCTGCCTGATCAGAGTCCTCATTATCTTCCTCATTCCTTGCTATCTTTCGTGGTTTTGAATTCTTACGCCGGCTGCCACTGTTACTTCCCATCTCAGTTGACAAACCTACTCGTTTTTTAATCTTTACATCATCAGTACTGGCATCCAATGATGGGCTTCTTTTCGTTGATCTGATTTCAGTACATTCCCGATTTTGTAACAATGTCTGTTTCAATAAACTTGTCTCATTACTGGCTCCTCGACTTGCCTTGAGATCCATGTTTCTTAAAGTTTCCAAGCCTTTTGACGTCTCAGACTTCTTTCCAATCTTGAAGCTTTTTGTAAATTCAGATTTCTTGCCAATATATGTGTTTAAACCCCGAAAAGTGATGTCTGAGGACACTCTTGAGTGAAAAAGAGAATGCCTTTCCAATTCTCCTCCTGTTTTGAAAACCTTAAGACATTTCACACATGTATGCAGAGCTCCTGGGTTGTTTAATGATGACTTGCTGGCTGCACTCTGAATACTCTTAGAGTTGCCTGCTGATTTCTGGAAGCTGTCTGCATTAGCTGAATATGAATTTCTGTTATCAGCTGAATGTTGTGTTGTCAATGACGTGCTGTGTTTCAAAGAATCAGTAACAGATGCTGAAGTATTGTCAATGACATCTACCTCACCATCATTTATGTCAACAATCTCTCCTTCCTCCAAGCCATGCTTTGTTCTCTTATGTTCTTCAAGGTTGTGGCAAGTAGAAAATACTTTTGAACATATGGGGCATGTTACAAGAGGATTGCCACGATGACATACACTGACATGTCCCCAACGATGCTTCGCAGTTGAATATGACTTATTACATAGATCACAGCGGTAAGGACGATAGTAACCACTCTTCCAATTAAGATCTGGTGATTTGTCTACAGGTCTGCTGGTCTGATGACATGGTTGCTTGGAATGATCTTCTGTAACAGCTTCTTTCATATGGCTCTTGTTATGAAGTGTCAGATGCCCGTTACTGGTGAATGTGTTACAAATACTGTAGGTATGAGGCATTTCCTGTTCAGACAGTTCTTCTTCCCCTATGCCACCACCACACCTGTAACATGAGGATACTACACAGTAAGCATATCAACTGAATTTAATTTCACAATATGTATGAACTCTTTTTAATGTTGTATGTTCTGTGCATTATACGAAAATTAATTTGTACCAACTTCACATGCACAAAATATGTTCATCAGATGTTAACAAATTTCCAACATGCTTCAGCACAATACAGATGCCACGATCACAAGAGTCCTCTCAGCAGTCTTCACAGCAACCTGAAAGTGGTCTTTTGCATGGTAAGTGGGTAAAAACACAGCCATACACTTGCACACACATTAATATTCTGTTAAAACACATGAACACCCCAAACACAAATTTTCAAACGCTAGGGGGAACGTTCCATCGTGTACCATGGACTGACGGAGGGTGCTCTACATTCCTCACTAGAAAATAGTGACAAACCAGGAGCATCTCAAAGCCCAAATATGGGTTGACTCCTGGTACTGCCAAATGTGTGCTCTGAATGTTGAGTAGAAGGCACTGCAACATTTCCATTTTACAAAGTAACATGTTTAATAAAACTTATTTAAGTTGGCATTGCCTTCTATCATTCCAATTTCTGCTCAACATCAAGAGCACATATACAACAGCACCAAGCCTCAATCGATAATTGGGCTTTGAAGTTTTTCTGGATGATCACCAATGTATAGTCAGGATTGTAGAGCTCCCACCCACAGTCTGTATGGTGCTCAATGGAACATCCCCCTAGTGTTTTAAAATTTGTGTTTTGGATATTTATGTGCTTGAACTGAATTTTTATGTGTGTGCAAGTATGTAAATGTGTTTTTACCCACTTATCATGCAACAGACCACTCTGAGGGAGCTGTGAAGGCTGCTGAGAAGAATCCCCTGATCATGGCACCTTTGATGTGCCAAAACATGTTGGAGATTTATTAACATTTGATTAACATATTTTGCACATGCAAAGTTTGTTACACAAATTAAATTACTGTATGTAATCTCCTGGGTAAAGCCAAGTAAGTCCAATTTAATTCACATGAGCAATTGAAATTCTCATGCTGTATCTCAGAAAACAATCATCTGTCATCCCTTTAATGAACCACAATTAAACATAAAATTTAATACAGATGTCAGTGAAACCCATTATAAATAATCCAACTTCGTGGAGGCAAAAATTGCTAAACTTGGCACAAAATGTTCTTCTTCTAATGGAAATTTAACCTCCAGCACTGCATTCACAAAAGCCTGCCATCAAATCCCTATCCTAATCCACATGTCTCCAACCCACACCACGCCACGCTATCTCAGAAGATCCATTTTTGACCTATTTTTTCCGCTTACGAGAGAAATGAGCAAGTTTATGAAACAATTATGCTGTCACTATGTTTATGTGTACCAGTTCATACAGGCAACTATAACAAACATGGCAGTTGCACAAAATTCTGAAATAGGAAATAAGTTTTATAAGTTCTGCTTGGGAAAACCCAACTAACTGCCTTTGTTAGGATATAAAAAAATTTGGTATATATATTTCTTCCTCAGAAAAAACATGGCTGGAAAAAGGGTTAAATTACAATACAAAAGAACCTCTAAAATATAACCTGCAATTCAACTTCACAACTTGACAAGAATTTCCTTTAATTGCTGGATTCATACCAAAAAATTTAATTCAATGTCAGATGTTTCACCATTCATGGTTACACAAATTAATGTGTCTTTACCTGCCAGACTTAATGGCACCCTTCTTTCTGCCACTGGTGTTGTCTAACACCTCACTCTCCTGAAGAGGAATACAAAAGGAATTCTCATTAGAAATCAGTCAAAAGAAATCTAAATAAGAAAAATAACAGATGAACAGAGAAATGAAGAATATAAGTACATTTGGAGCTGTAGTGGAATACCATAACAATATAAAACAGAGTCATCAACCACAAGCTCAGTACTAGAAGACAGAACTACTGGGGACCTATGTTATGTATTCGCAGTCTTGGGGAAGAAACACAGATACAAGCAACACAAGTAAGACTCTGAAAGTGTATGTACAACAGTAACAGAAATAAATTAAATAGGAATTAAAAAGATTAAATAATAATGATTCAGGTCTTCTGGACTGTCTTTGGGCAAGTGGTTCCCAATGTTTTGAAGGATCGCAGTTTTTCAGCTTATCATTTATTGCAAGATTTGAGGCTCTTATAATGGTTTTGTTGAGGATTTGGGTCCTCTGGCATGTGACGCTGTGTCACTGGGTTGAGTGGTGCCCAACATTCTGAAGGAAAACAGTGCTTTAAAATTTTCAGGAACAACTCATCTAACAACACAGTGTCACATCCCACACAGTGTGACCCAAACTTCAAATCTTACAATAAATGATAAGTTGCAGAATATGCAGAGGATCAGATGGCAATAGGGATGATGATCACATTGGGACAATTTGGAGTAAACAGTAAGAAAATAAATTTATGGAATGACTATAATTCATATAGAAATGCACTCTCATGCAAATGAAAATATGGTAGGTAAAGGCAAGTCACAGGGAATCAGTTTCAATAATGAATATCTGCACATATTTTATAATAAATGTTAATTCTGACTTTAACAAGTGAACCACCTACTGTTAATGTAAAATAACTTTCATCATTGTACACATATTGAAAGGATGAATCCTCTGATGATGACCATGAATGGCCAAATCAAGTATGGAAACACATAAAACATATTGCACTGTTTGTTCCTATTCCATCAGTAGTGCTAAGAAATTACTGAATGAGAAATATGGTGACTGTAAACACCAGTATTATAGTGAATGTAATTATGTTACTTAAACATCAAAAATGTCTTCAGCCTTTATAAAAATTACCACCTGCTACAAACTTAAAATATAACTTTCAAATGCAAAGGCGTCAGAATGTTCAGTAACTGGAATTGCAAACACGAAGGGAGGAGTGTTTACATGAAAGATTTTCCACATCACCACCACCACCTCTACAACTGTCATTGGCAGTGGTGGTGGTGTTGATATAATCACAAACTGCACATTTTTATAAGACCAAGACTGTATACATATTTATGACATAGAACACAAATATGTAACATAAATAACTCACTCTGCCAAAAACATGTGTCTGATTTAACAACAATTCAACTTAACTACAAGAATACTGACATGAATGCTGGCATGAAACCTACATTCATAAAGCTAACTGTAAATCTTCCTGACAGTGTTGTGACAGTGCATTTTACTATCATCTTACATACTATCCTTCACCTGGAGTTTTACCAATAAAACATTTCAGAAACTGGATCTGTTTCCATCAATGGCTGTAAAAGGCGGAGAAGTTCCTACTCATTGCGACCATTAAAAAAGAGCTGACTCCAAGGAGACCCAGAGATGATGGATAATGTCCAAAATAATAGACATGCTTAATTTAAAATATTAGCACTATTTCATTCCAGAAATAAGACTACAGCAGAAATACAAGATGGCACAATATACTAAGATGAAGAACACATGATTCATAACATAATCATAAACCCAATTCAGCATTTTGCAGCTTGCTTGGAACACAATCAATGGAATTTTAGAACTGTTGGCAAATTAATGATCTAGCATGAACAGTACATTTGACCGAATCAAATTAAATTTCGGTCTGCACTTACACAATATGTCATATGGAAATACAGTTGATTTACAAAAGTGAAGCAATAAACATTAAAATATATAGAAATGACAACCAAGCAAATCTGCTGAACAGGCAGATACTCACTGGCCCTATCAATAACCACAAAGAAGGCTTCCACACTCTTAACCTTTATAACTAACTATGTACAGCAGGACCCTTGTTAGGAAACCAGCAGTTAATTTGTGTTTTATTTGCTTGGAATCAAAAACACTGAGATAACAGTTAATTTGTTCATCAAGAAACCTCCCTCCACATAGCAGCGCTAAGATTCAGTAGGGTACAAAACAGTATACCACTAGACCATTTCACAACACAGATTAATCCAGTTCTCAAAGAATATTCCAAATAGATCAGTTTTAATACCTATAATATTTGCCTATAATTCTCAAATTATTTTCCTCCCTTATGTTTTCTGTCCACATGCTACATGACCATCTACCTTGACTTGAGCACTCTTAGTAACATTCAATGAACAGCAGAAGTTACAAAGCTCTTCGTTATGCACCTTTGTGCTGCCAATCTTAGGTCCATGTTCTCAATCAGTTTTCGTTCATCCTTGAGGGTGATATGTTTCATATTCCTAAAGAACAACTAATTCCATACAGCAGAGTCCTTCTTCAGAAGCTAACAGTTCCTCATCTAGTCGAGGAATTCCCCGCAGTTTATGTAACCCAAAGATTTATTGGTGTTGAAGAATAAAAGACCAACTTGATGTCACTTGCTATTTTGTTTCACTTCTTATGTACTCAACGTGTTTCGGACATTAATATATCCGTCATCAGGAGCTTGCGACTGTGCTGTTGAATTACC
>Ga0123355_10013396_pt1 | contig 12758 bp, 6 predicted proteins | sample TergutEmb28metaG_3_FD_89872 | JGI IMG/M metagenome (GOLD analysis project Ga0123355, IMG submission 89872) | Embiratermes neotenicus P1 segment gut microbial communities from Petit-Saut dam, French Guiana - Emb289 P1 | ecosystem: Host-associated > Arthropoda: Insects > Digestive system > Gut ...
GGAATCTTTAGCCCCATTAATTCTAATAGTGTAGGTGCGATATCTGCAAGGATGCCTGCACTTTTTAGTTTTTTTGGCTCGTTTGAGATTAGCACGAGTGGAACAGGGTTTGTCGAATGTGCAGTTACAACTTCACCGTTCTCATCAAGCATACAGTCTGCATTTCCGTGGTCTGCTGTAAGTAATATTTGACCGCCATTTTTTAGAACTGCATCGACTATCTTTGGAACGCAAACATCTAAAGCCTCAATCGCTTTTATTGCAGAGTCCATGATGCCAGTATGTCCTACCATATCGGCATTTGCAAAGTTCAATATTATCACATCATATTTTTGTTCATTTATAACTTCTATAGCTTTGTCTGTAACTTCGTATGCACTCATCTGAGGTTTTAAGTCATAAGTCGCGACTTTGGGCGACGGTATCAATATGCGGTCTTCATTTTTGTTTGGGGTTTCGATGCCACCATTAAAGAAAAATGTTACATGTGCATATTTTTCGGTTTCTGCGATTCTAAGCTGGTTAAGCCCTAGCTCTGATATGTACTCACCAAGTGTGTTTGAAAGTGACTGCGGAGGAAAAGCGACCAAAACATTTGGCATAGTCGCATCGTATTGTGTCATGCAGACATAACACAAATCATTTGCTTTTTTCTTCCTTTCAAATCCAGAGAATTCATCTTCCACAAACGCTCTTGTTATTTCTCTTGCACGGTCAGGTCTAAAATTAAACATAATTACAGCATCGCCATCATTTACTTTCCCGAGGGAAGAATCTCCAAGGTCTATGACTGACGGCAAAACAAACTCATCGTTTTCATCACGGGCATAAGCGAGATTTACAGCCTCAATGCTCGTATTAGCAAAAACACCTTCACCAAGAGCTATAGCATTGTAGCCTTTTTCGACACGTTCCCATCTTTCGTCTCTATCCATAACGTAGTATCTTCCGCTAACTGTAGCGATTTTTCCTACGCCAACTTTTTTCATGTAATCTTCTAGCTGGGTGATATATGTAAGAGCACTTCGAGGCGGAACATCGCGTCCGTCGAGAAGGCAGTGAATATACAGATTTTCAATCGAATGTTTATGTGCTAAGTCTATCAAAGCAAATAAATGTGTTAGATGGCTATGCACTCCGCCATCGGATAAAAGCCCAATCAAATGCAGAGATGAGTTATTTTTCTTTACATGATTTACAGCTTCAAGTAGCGAAGCGTTTTCAAAGAATGAACCTTCCTCGATTTCTTTTGTAATCTTTGTGAGCTCTTGATAAACAATTCGCCCTGCACCTATATTTAGATGCCCAACTTCCGAGTTACCCATCTGCCCGTCAGGAAGACCAACAGCAAGACCAGAAGCCTCAAGAGTTGTATTTGGATATGTTTCAAATATTTTATCAAGATTTGGGGTCTTCGCATTCGCAATCGCGTTTCCAGAATTAGCATCCGCTATTCCAAATCCATCAAGTATCATTAACATTGTTGGTTTTTTCATAATTTATTTTACTCCTATAATCAAATTATAACAGACTAAGTCAGATAAATTTGGTATAATGTTATTTACCACTAATTATAACAAACTTTCAAAATAAAAAATATACAAGAAAACTTTTTTTTTGGTATAATAGATATATTGATAGTATCTCAGAGGAGTTAAGATATATAAATGAGTAAAAAGACGTTTTTAAAAGGTGCAGCGATTTTAGGTGTCGCAGGGCTTGTCGTGCAAGTTCTGGGTGCTGTGTTTAGAATCCCACTAGCAAATATAATCGGGTCGCAAGGCATGGGTTACTATGGAGTTGTATATTCGATATATGTGTTCGTTTTGGTGTTTTCGACAAATGGTGCACCAGCAGCAATTTCAAAGATGACCTCAGAAAGACTTGCAGTAGGCAGGGCTGACGAAGCGCATAGAATTTTCAAATTGTCGTTTATTGCAATGGCGATTTTTGGAATAGTAACAGCATCGATACTCTTTTTCGGTGCAAGAACTATAATATCTATTGCAGGGGTAGACCCAAACTCGTATTATGCGATGATTGCGATTGCACCTGCTTTGCTTTTCGTGCCTATTATGTCTGTATATAGAGGATATTTCCAAGGTATGCAAAACATGTTACCTACAGCACTTTCTCAGTTTACGGAGCAGGCAGTAAGAGTTGCGACAGGGCTTACTCTTGCAGTTGTTTTGGTGTCTACAGGAGTGAGATATGCTGCGGCTGGAGCTACGCTTGGAGCAAGTATCGGCCCGATTTTAGGAATTCTCATAATTTGGATTATTTACTATATGAAGAAAAAAGAAATTTTCAAAACAATAGAAGAAAGCAAAAAAGCCGGCGGAGAGATAGAGAGTGCAAACAGCATACTAAAGACACTTGCGATAATTGCAATTCCAATCACAGTCGGCGTATCTATATATCCAGTAATGAACCTCGCAGATATGGCGATTATACAGTCAAGGCTTGTTTATGCAGGTTATACCAGTGAGGCGGCAAATGTTTTGTTCGGTCAGTTTAGCGGATTTGCAGGACCGATTATCAACGTTCCTATGGCACTTGCACTTAGTATGGCACTTAGTATGGTTCCAGCGATAGCATCGGCGAAGAGTTCAAATGACACAGAATTATTAAATTCAAATGTTACACTTGGGTTTAGAACTTCCATGCTTGTCGGAGTTCCTTGTAGCTTTGGAATTATCGCACTCGCTGAGCCAATAATGAGACTTCTTTACCCAATGCAGGTAGACGATGCAGTCAATGCTGCTGGAGCACTTGCTATTCTTGCAGGTGGAATCGTATTTCTTTGCATCGCACAAACGATGGCTGGAGTGCTTCAAGGGCTTGGCAAGATAGGAATTGCAGTAGTTAGCCTTGCAAGCGGATTTATAGTCAAGTGCATAATCACGTTTTATCTAACTCCGTATTTTAATATCGAAGGTGCGGCTATAGGTACTGTTATTGGATTTATTACGGTGACAACCATAAGCTTTATCGCAGTTTGCAAGCTTACAAAGATTCGTTTTGACTTTATGTTGTCTGTAGGTAAACCACTTATATCTGGAATTATTATGACGGTTTTCGTTGTGGCAACGCACAAAGGCCTTTCGCTTGTAATTGGTGGAAGTCTTGCGACAGCTGCTGCGATTTGCGTAGGTGCGGCTGTTTATGGCTTTACACTTATCAAAATCAAAGCTATAGCCGAAAGCGAGATAGAAATGCTTCCAAAAGGTCAAAAGCTTGCTAATCTTTTACGAAAAATCAGGTTGATATGATGGCTGAAAAATGGACGGATAAGCAGTTAGAAATAATTGAAACAAGGAATAAAAATATTTTGGTTTCTGCGGCGGCAGGGTCAGGCAAGACTACCGTGCTTGTTGAGAGAATCAAAAGGCTTATCATTGATGATGGTGTTTCAGTTGACCAAATACTTGTGGCAACGTTTACTAATGCGGCTACAAGCGATATGAAAGAAAAAATCACAAAGGCTATTCAAGGGGCTATTTCAGAAAAGCCAGATGCCGCAAAATTTCTAAAAAACCAGCTAGACAAAGTATACATGGCAAATATAAACACGTTTCATGCATTCGCGATTTCCGTAATCCGAAGGTATTTTTATATTATAAACATTGACCCTGACTTTAAAATTTGTGACGATGCAGAGAGGGCGATATTGCAATCTGATGCACTTGATGAGGTGTTTGAAGAAAGGTTTGAGTCAAACGATGCAGAATTTATCGAGTTCATCAAAACATACTGCACAGTAAGGACAGAAAAAAGAGCTAGAGATATGATAATCGACCTTTATGAAAAAATCCAGTCACTGCCAGAACCTTACGAGTGGCTAAAAAGTCATGTGGAGGCTCTTGATAATTCAGGTGATGGCGTCTCTTTGGACTTACAGAAAATCATCCTTAGAAATGTATCAGAATCTTTAAGCAAGGCACTTAAAATGCTTGAAAGTGTTTCGGAAATTTTGAAAGAAAACAAATTAGAAGGGCTTACTGCAAAGAGTTTAGCAGATATAAGTTTAGTTCAGGATATATTAAATAGTGCAGATGAAGGCGACTTTGATGCAGTATCAACGAAAATTTCAGCATTTAAATTTACAACTTTTAGCGTTACAAAAGAAGAACGTGAAAAGTTTGATGAAATAAAAGAGCATGTTAACAGTATCAGAAATGTTGGAAAAAAATACGTGACTGAAGTAAAATCAGAGTATTTTGCTCATTTAATTTCAGAAGATGCTGGGTTTTCAAGGCATATACTGAGAAGTTTAAGGACATTGCAAGATTTGGTCGTTAGATTTCATGCGATATTTAAAGAAAAAAAGGAAGAAAAATCACTACTTGACTTTAACGATATTGAGCATTACGCTTTAAAAATACTTAAAGAACCAGCGGTGGCGGAAGAATATAGAAGCAAATTTAAATACATATTTGTTGACGAATATCAGGACAGTAACATCCTTCAAGAAACGATAGTAAACTGCATAAAACGCGACGATAATGTGTTTATGGTGGGAGATGTAAAGCAGAGTATTTACAGATTTAGGCTTGCAGAACCTGACATATTTATTAGAAAGTATGAAGAATACAAAGATTCCACTGACGGAAAAAATTTAAAAATTGACCTCAATACTAATTTTAGGTGTAAAAAATATATTATTAAAGCAGTAAACGATATTTGCAGCACAATAATGCCTTACGATGAAGATGCGGAGTTAAAGCAAGGTGTTTCTGATGCAGGAAAACTAGATTATCCTGTGGAGCTACATCTGGTTGAGACTAAAGAAATCGAAGCAGACGAGACTTATGAAGGTGCAGATGTTGATTGGATAATCAACGACCTAAAAAAGGTTGAGCTTGAAGCTACAATCATAACATTGCTAATTCAAAAGGCATTAGAAAGTAAGATTTATGATGAAAAGGCAGAAGGAGAAAGAGATGTAACTCTAAATGATATTGTAATTCTTTCTCGTGGGATAAAAAATTACGGTGACAAGTTGTGTCAAACGCTTATGGAACACAACATCCCTGCATTTATAGATGATAGTGGTGGATATTTTGATACGATAGAAATAGACATATTCATGAATTTACTTAGGGTAATTGACAATAAAAAGCGTGATATACCTTTAATCAGCGTATTATATTCTAAGATGATGAATTTTAGTGCAGAGGAACTTAGTAAGATCAGGATTGCAAACAGGGAATGTTCATTTTACAAGGCGTTTCGCAAATATGTAAACCATGGTGACGATGTAGGTTTACGTCAAAAATGCTTGCTCGCTTATGAAAAAATAGAGGAGTGGCGTAGCTTAACACAAATAATGCCGCTTGATGAACTTGTTTGGAAGCTCATGTGGGAGACGGGATACTATGTATATGCAGGTGCACTTCCAGCAGGAGAGCAGAGGCAAGCGAATTTAAGAGCACTTGTGGACAAAACACTAAAGTATTCTCAGATGAGACACGACGGTCTTTATGGATTTATTCAGTACGCAGAAATGCTTAGAAAAAGAGATGTGCAAGTAGGTCAGGCACGCTTAGTTTCGGAAGGCGATAATGTAGTTAGGATAATGACAATTCATAAGAGCAAAGGGCTTGAATTTCCGGTTGTGATACTTGCAGGGCTAGGCAAGAGATTTGCAGTTAACAGAGAAAAGAGCGACGTTCGCATGCACAAAGACATAGGGGTAACGTTGCCATTTTATACACCAAGAGAAAGGACTGCTTACAAGACTATTCTTCAAAATATTATTGAAGGCAAGAACAAAAAAGAAAGCATGGAGGAGGAAGCGAGAATTTTGTATGTTGCGCTAACGAGGGCAAAGGACAAGCTGTTTCTTGTTGGCACGACTAATGATGCAGATAAGCTTATCGCAAAACATAAATTTGATGATGGAAGCAGTGCCTCTAGTTACCTTGATATGATAATGCCTGTGGCTTTGGCAAAAGGTTTGCGTTGTGAAATTTACACGAGAGCTGGCGTTGTTATGAAGAAAATAGAGAGGCTTAATCTCAAAGATAATCTCAAAAAAAGGCTTACTGGTGTTTACAAGCTTCCGCAAGATGAAGCTATAAATGAAATCATAAATAAAAGACTTTCGTATGAATATCCAAATAAAAAAGCGTTGTCTTCAAAATCAAAATACTCAGTAAGTGAGCTTGGGGTATCAAAGGCTATTGAATTTAGAAGTAAGGCTGCTGCTGTGCCAGTATTCCTTCAAGGTAAAAAGAAATTGACAGGTGCCGAAATCGGAACAGCGATACATGTTGTGATGGAAAGAATGGATTTCAGAAAGGCTTATGAGCTGTTTTCCCAAAGTGACGAAGTAGGGTATGCTTATATTGAAGCTTTAATTGCAGAGCTTAAAGAAAAAGTGATATTATTGCCTGAACTCGCAGAGGCTATAGATTTGAAGCGTGTTGCAATGTTTGTAAAGTCAGATATTGGAGTGCGTATCGCAAAGGCAGACAAAGTGTATAAAGAGGCATCGTTTAATGTTATAAAAGAAATAGACGGTATAGAATCAATAGTTCAAGGTGTCATAGACTGTTACTTTGAGGAAGATGGCGAGTATGTACTTGTGGACTTCAAGTCGAACTATGTAGCAGACAGTCAAAGCTTGGGCGAGTTAAAAGAGGTATATGCAACGCAGATAGAGCTTTACAGTGAGGCTCTTGAAGTGGCTAGTGGAGTTAAAGTTAAGGAAAAATATTTGTATTTGTTTAGTCAAGATAAAGCTGTTAAAATTTAAATTTATTATAATAATATATGATTTTGTTATGAGATGTCATATAATACAATCGCATAAATGGGTGTCTGTATAAATTCTCTTTGCAACCTTTGGCTGCTTTGCCAGCTTTTATTAACTTGCCAATGTCAAAGCATGTGAGGATATAAACTCCAAAGGTTACGCTCATAGAATTTGCAGTCAACGCCATTTATACTTAATGGTGCTTCTCAAATCTCAATAGAGATTTGCAAGAAGACCTTATGCAACTACGTTTCCAAATCTTAATGGTGCTGCTCCAATCACAAAGTGATTGGCAAGCAGACCTTATGTCACGCATTCCTAAATCTATGATTTAATGAATGCGACGGACTGATTTGGAAAACGTGACTTGCCAAACTGTATTCTATGCCCCCCCATAATTATATGTTATTAATATCATAAATTAAAAGATAAGAGGAGGGAATTATGATTTACACATCTAAAGAGATGGAAAAAAACGGGAGCATGCAAATCGCGGAGCTTATGGCGGTTGCATCAAGGACAGCTCCAAAAGCATGTGGAGTAGATGCAATTCACTTGATGGTGCTTGACGGTGATGACAAAAAGAAGCTAACTGATGAAATGCGTAAATTCACAACTAATCCAGATTTGGAGTTCTTCACACGAGATGCAGGAAATGTTGATGACTGCCACTGTATCGTGATGATTGGAGTTGACACCAGTCCGCGCGAGCTTGATTGCGGGTTATGCGGAGTGAAAAACTGTGCATCGGCTGCAAAAGGCGGAATCCCTTGCGTTCTTGCAGTGACAGACCTTGGCATAGCGACTGGTTCTGCCGCAGCGACTGCGATGGATCACAGAGGCGACAACCGTATACTGTATACAGCAGGTATGGCAGCACTTAAACTCAAACTATTTTCAGATGCAGTAAAAGTGTGTTATGGAATTGGAATAGCGACACTTGGAAAAAATGTATTCTTTGACAGAGGCGAGGCTGACGAGGAATAACAAAAACTTTGCCAATAGATTGCAAAATTGGAAAATGTATCATATAATGGTTATCATTATGATAAGAAGGTAGCACATACTACAAAAAAAGAAAAGAGGAGCACATTTATGAAAAGGTTAATTAGTGTAATGTTAGCTGTTGTTCTTGTAATGTCGGTTGCTTTTGTATCAACTCCTGATACTTATGCAGCTGCACCGCAGGGCATAGCAGGACGAATCGCGATTGTTATGGATTTTGACACTGGTGAGATTTTATACGAACGAAATGCTCATCAAGTATGGATTCCAGCAAGCATGACAAAATCGCTTACTGCTTTTATAACTTATGAAGAAATTGAAGCAGGAAACTTATCTCTTGACACGATGGTTCGCATAAGTCCGTTCGCATCACGAATAGCATCAGGTGGGTACGGTGTACAAGGAAATCACGTTGCAATGCGTGCAGGCTCATATGTAAGTGTTGAATATTTGCTTAGACTTGTAATGCTTCCATCTTCAAACGGTGCATCAGTTGCTTTGGCAGAGCATATATCTGGGTATGAGGCAGCATTTGTAAGACGTATGAATGAAACAGCAGAAAGACTTGGAATGCACGCGGGATTTGTTAATTCTCATGGTGCAACGATCAACCATACGACTGCGTATTCGATTGCAATTTTGACAAGAGAATTTATAGAAAGATTCCCAGACATGTTGAGAATCACGAATATGCCATATGTGGTATTTGAGGGAAGAAGACAAAATAACACAAATCTATTAGCTCGTCCTGATACTGACTTTTTCCGTCCAACTGTTGACGGTTTCAAAACAGGGATATTGCGTGAATCAGGTTGGGGACACTCTGTAACAGAACTTCGTGATGGACGTCGTATCATCGCAGTTGTTATGAATTCAACAGATAATAATGGTAGACATAGAGATTCTGCTAGACTGCTTGATTTTGGATTTGAAGAAGCGGCAAGACGTGATGCAGTGCGTGCAGCAGAAGAAAGACGCATGATCGATGTTTACTTCAATGAAGTGAAGATGGAATTTGACGTTCGTGCAAGAATTATAGACAACAGAGCTATGGTTCCGATGAGAGCTATCTTTGAGGCACTCGGGTTTGATGTTGAATGGGACTCTACTACTCGTACGATTTTAGCAACTACAGAAGACCGCACTATTAACTTGCAAATCGGTAGCACGTCTATGTATATTAGTGTGTATGAGCGTCAAGAAATAGACGAGACAAATGGAGATGGTGACGAGGCTCTTATCGCAACTGTAGAACGAATAGATTCTGTAATCGAACTAGATGTTGCACCTGTGATTATTGATGGACGCACATTTGTACAAGTTCGTACTATTGCAGAGTCAGTAGGTGCAATTGTAGAGTGGGATGCGGTAGCAAGAGCAGTACTTATCGAGTTTGACCCTGAAGCTGATGTAGATGACGAAGAAGAAGACGAAAATGGCGACGATGAAAATGGCGACGATGAAAATGGCGATGAAGAAAATGGTGACGATGAAGAAGATGATGAGTCAGATGAATAATTTCACGATTAAATACAAATTTTAATCAACATATCAAAATGCCTTGAATGTTATTCAGGGCATTTTCAGAATATTGGAAATTTCACAAAAAGACGCTTTTACGATTATTTATATTGACTATAATTTAACGAAATGCTATATTGAGAGTAGAAGGAAAAAGTTTACTAAAAACCGTTCACTGGAGCGGTTTTTGGTGCAGATTAAGTTAATAATTAATGAAAATAATTTTATTTTAAGAAGGAGAAAAACATGGCAAACACAGTTGAGCAATTTATCGAAATTGCGAAGAAAAGAAATCAAGGAGAACCAGAGTTCATACAAGCAGTTGAGGAAGTAATGGGGACAATTGCTCCAGTTTTAGAAAAATATCCACATTATGCAGAATCAGGTGTTATAGAAAGAATGTTAGAGCCTGAAAGACAAATCGTATTTAGAGTTCCTTGGGTAGACGATAATGGAAAAGCTCAAGTAAATAGAGGATTCCGTGTACAGTACAACAGTGCAATAGGACCTTATAAAGGAGGAACTCGTTTTCATCCTTCAGTAAATCTTAGCACTATTAAGTTTCTAAGTTTTGAACAAATTTTCAAAAATGCACTTACAACACTTCCTATAGGTGGTGGTAAAGGTGGAGCTGACTTTGATCCAAAAGGGAAGTCGGACAACGAAATCATGAATTTCTGCCAAAGCTATATGACAGAGCTTTACAGACATCTTGGTCCTGATACTGACAGTCCAGCAGGCGATATCGGTGTTGGAGCAAGAGAAATCGGATACATGTTCGGTCAATACAAAAGACTTACAAACACATACAACTGTGCTATCACAGGAAAAGGTGTTGGCTGGGGCGGTTCTCTAGGAAGAACAGAAGCAACAGGATACGGTATCGTATACTTTGCAGATGAAATGCTTAAAGCTAATGGCGCGAGCATGAAAGGCACTACGATTGCAGGTTCTGGCTTTGGTAACGTAACATGGGGTATGGTATCAAAAGCTACAGAGCTTGGAGCTAAAGTAATCACTATCTCAGGTCCAGACGGTTACGTTCATGACCCAGATGGAGTTAACACACCTGAGAAAATCGCTTGTTTACTTGAACTTAGATCAAGTGGCAAAGACATAGTAGCACCTTATGCAGAAAAATTCAAAAGTGCGACATTCTATGCAGGTGAAAAGCCATGGGGAGTAAAAGCTGATTTAGTAATCCCTTGTGCAGTTCAAAACGAAATCCACCTAGATGATGCAAAGAAAATAGTTGCTAACGGTACTAAGTTTGTTTGTGAAGGTGCAAACATGCCGACTACAAACGAAGCTATTAAGTACATGATGGACAACGGAGTAATCATGGGACCATCAAAAGCAGCTAACGCAGCAGGCGTTGCAACATCTGCACTTGAGATGGCACAAAACAGCATGAGATACTACTGGACGTTTGAAGAAGTAGATGAGAAAATCAAACACATCATGAAAGGTATCTTCAAGCAATGTGAAAATACTGCAAAAGAATTTGGAATGGAAAACAACTACTTTGCAGGTGCAAATATTGCAGGATTCCTAGTAATTGCAAAAGCTATGCAAGCGCAAGGCGTTGTATAAAAAGAATAATATTATTTAATAAATCGGCGGGGCAACTCGCCGATTTTCGTAAAGATTTAACATGAATTAACAAGAATTGAAAGGAGCAAAAATTTTATGAGAAAAGTAACTGTTGCCGCTACTCAGATGCCAAGTGGCCCAAACAATCTGGATGTAGCAGAAAAATTAGTGCGAGATGCCGCAAAAGCTGGAGCTAATATCATCTTGCTGCAAGAGCTTTTTGAGGGGAATTATTTTTGTCAAAAGCAAAAGGAAAAGAACCACCAGCTTGCGACTACTGTTGATGAAAATCCAGCTATAAAACGATTTTCTGACGTCGCTCGCGAACTTGGTGTAGTATTGCCTATTAGCTTTTTTGAACGATGCAATAACGCCTATTACAATTCTTTGGCATACATAGATGCCGATGGTAAGAACCTTGGTGTATATCGTAAATCTCATATTCCTGATGGTCCTGGATATTCTGAGAAATTTTACTTCAATCCGGGAGATACAGGCTTCTTAGTATTTGACACTGCATTTGGAAGAATCGGCAGTGGGATTTGTTGGGACCAGTGGTTCCCTGAGTGTGCGAGAGTCTTAGCTTTGCGTGGAGCAGAGTTGATTTTCTATCCAACTGCAATAGGTTCTGAGCCTCACGATGCTACAGTTACATCTCGTGACCACTGGCAACTTTGTATGCAAGGACATTCGGGTTCTAATCTCGTTCCAGTAATTGCATCAAACCGAATTGGTAAAGAAAAAGAAGATGATTGGGAAATCACTTTCTACGGTGCATCATTTATAACTGATGGTTATGGAAAGAAAGTTGCCGAAATGGACGATGTGACACATGGATTTATAACTGCCACATTTGACCTTGAGGAGCTTCGCCAAACAAGACGTACTTGGGGTGTTTTCCGAGACAGACGTCCAGAGTTATATAAGCCAATATTAACGTTAGATGGCATTGACTAGATATAAAGCAAATAGCAAATTTTCTATAAATCGGCGGGAGCAATCTCGCCGATTTTGTAATATATGCAATTAGTCATTGTGGCAGTGTTAGAAAAATGTTAAAATTGGAATAGACTACAAAACATTTTATGTTCGCTGAATTTCTAAATATTTGTACTATAAATTAAACTATGGTGAGGGTTAAGCTTATGAAACAAAAGGTATCATATAAGAACGTAAAAAAATACATAATAGTATTTTTATTGATTGCTTTTTGCTTTAGTTTTACAGCATGTGTTTTAATTAATATAGCGGTAGTACCTGACAGTCGTGTTATTGGAGGCATTGTAATCTGTGACTCATCACCCTTGCTTAGTCTACCGCGGATGGACTTGGAAAATGAAGATATTGCGCAGTTGCAGTATCTAACACATTTAGTGGATATTCGTTTAAATGGAAACCTTATTACTGACCCATCACCACTTGCAGAGCTACCAGATTTGCTCTTGCTCAATTTGAGTAGCAACGAAATCAGTGACTTGTCTACGCTTACAGGATTTGCTAATTTGAGAAGGTTGACATTGGGATTAAACTCGATTAGTGATATATCACCACTTTCAAACCTTACAAATTTGAATGAACTATCTTTAGACAACAATGAAATTAGCGACTTATCGCCGCTTGCAGGACTTGTGAACTTGACAGAACTTCGCTTGTGTTACAATGAAATAAGTGACTTATCGCCACTTGCAGAGCTAAGAAACTTGAGATATTTGCGTTTGAATAGCAATGAAATTAGCGATTTATCACCACTTGCAGAACTTACGAACTTGAGAAGTTTAGAATTGGGAAACAACTCAATTAGTTGTTTGGAATCACTTGCAGGGCTTACATATTTGAGGCGGTTGAGCTTGTATAATAATGAAATTAGCGATTTATCACC
>Ga0123355_10013397_pt1 | contig 12757 bp, 10 predicted proteins | sample TergutEmb28metaG_3_FD_89872 | JGI IMG/M metagenome (GOLD analysis project Ga0123355, IMG submission 89872) | Embiratermes neotenicus P1 segment gut microbial communities from Petit-Saut dam, French Guiana - Emb289 P1 | ecosystem: Host-associated > Arthropoda: Insects > Digestive system > Gut ...
CCGTGGAAAAGCTCATTTTCCCATACTGTACGCACATGAGGGTAAAACCAGTCCGTTTCAAAAACATCAATAAACGGCATAGGTGCGCGGCCTGTGGGCGGGTTTAAGTTTACGTTAGGCCATGCCAAAACTGCGTAACAGAATTTGTGGCACGTATATCTCGTGCTGTACCTTTAATGTATTCACAGTTCTGCTACTACATCCAACAGGATGAACAGAAACGGCGAGCAAAACACCGAAACTCAGTTTAGCAATGATACAGCTCAGTTAACAAACGAAAATGCGATGCAGTAATCCTGTTCAACTATATCATTTTCAAGCTTAATGTCAGTGGAATTTTCTAAAATCGTGGAGTATTCCGGAAATTAAATAATAGGAGATTGACTCACTGCAACAGTTCGTTTATAATAAAATTACATTTTATATTTAACGGAGCTGAATCTCTATGTATATCAAACGTGCTTTGGAAAAAAGGGTGTTGACCGCTAATGAACAAAGGCGGGCTTTGATTGTGACTGGCCCAAGACAGGTTGGGAAAACAACTCTGCTCAAGCACTTGGCTGAAAAGGAAAGGGCATATGTTACCTTAGACAATCCTATCGAGCGAGAATTGGCGGTGCATGAACCTGCCTTGTTTTTAGCGCGTCATAAACCACCTGTTATCATTGATGAAATTCAATATGCACCGAATCTTCTGTCATATATCAAAATGCATGTGGACCAGCATCAAAGCACAGGAGATTTTTGGCTGACGGGTTCCCAGAAATTTCATTTGATGCAAGGCGTATCTGAGAGTCTTGCCGGGAGAATTGCGGTAATAGAGATGTATGGATTGTCTCAGAGTGAGATTGATGGTGTGGAGAACGTCCCTTTTGTTTGCGATCATGAAGAGATGATTAGACGCCATAAGGTGCGCAAGCCACAAAGTTTGTCCGATATGTATGAGCGGATTTTTAATGGTTCTATGCCGGAAGCCTACACAGGTGATTTTGACCGGGGCGCATTTTACTCGGATTATGTAAACACTTACTTAGAAAGAGATATTAGGTCTCTCACACAGGTGGCCAACGCACTTGACTTTCTGCGCTTCATGACCGCTTGCGCCGCACGGACAAGTGAGATGGTGAACTTTGCTGACCTTGCAAAAGACGTTGGCATTACAGCACCAACGGCAAAGCAGTGGCTATCTGTATTGGTATCAAGCGGTATTGTGACGCTCATTCAACCTTATTTCAAAAACACACTGAAAAGAGCGATTAAATCTCCGAATATGTATTTTATGGATACTGGGCTTGCGGTGTATCTCACGCGTTGGGATAGCCCGAAGACCTTGGAAGTATCTGCCATGTCCGGCAAGATATTTGAAACATATGTTGTGAGCGAGATTCTAAAATCCTATCATAACGCCGGGAAACAGCCGCCTGTGTATTACTATCGGGATACCGACGGAAAAGAAATAGATATGATTTTGGAATACAACGGCACGGTGTATCCGATAGAGATTAAAAAGACCGGAAACCCCGGCAAGGATGCCATTAAGCATTTTGATGTGTTAAAAAACTCAGGTATGATTATTGGCGAAGGTGCGGTTGTTTGCTTGTATGATAATGTCCTACCCCTTGACAAAAGCAATTGGATCATCCCGGCATGGCTGATATAAATCTACCGGTCGAGTAGGTCACCACTTTCTTGTTGCATTTGGGGATTGTTAGCACTATAATGTAAAAAAATGAAAAGGGGAATATCAGATGAAGGAAATCTCAAGAATTGCAGCGGGAGTGCAAGCTTCGACAACACTGAAAGTCGATGCGCTTTTTAAGCAGATGAAGGCCGATGGCAAGGATGTCGTTGGTTTCGGTGCAGGAGAGCCGGATTTTGATACTCCGGATAATATTAAGGAAGCGGCGTACAAGGCCATCAGAGATGGGCAAACCAAATACACACCATTTAACGGAATTCCTGCGCTCAGGCAGGCTGTGGTGGATCGGTTGCAAGCGGATTGCGGTGTGAGCTACACACCCAACCAAATCATCGTTGCAAGCGGTGCAAAGCATAATATTTATGTCGCATTGCAAGTGCTTTTAGACCCCGGTGATGAAGTCATTCTTCCCGCGCCTTATTGGGTGACCTATGCCGAGGCAATTCGCATGGCGGGTGGTGTTCCGATAGTGATTGTTGCGCCTGAATCTGCTGATTTTAAGATCACGGCAAGTCAATTGGATGCGGCGGTAACGGCGAAGACCAAGCTATTTATTTTCAATAATCCTTCAAATCCAACAGGCATGTTATATAATGAAGATGAACTTCGGGCTTTGGCAGACGTGTGCATAAAGCATGATTTATACGTGCTTTCCGATGAGATTTATTACAAGCTATTATATGACGATAAAAAATTCACGAGCTTTGCATCTTTAAGCGATGATATCAAGGAGCGTACCATTATAGTCAATGGTGTGTCTAAAACATATGCCATGACCGGGTGGCGTATAGGTTATACTGCGTCAAGTGCCAAGCTTGCTGAAGTTATGGGCAATTATCTAAGTCATGCAACAAGTGCCCCAAGTACGATTTCCCAAATTGCGGCTGTGGAGGCTCTAAATGGTCCGCAGGATGGAGTTGAAGAGATGCGCAAGGTATTTGAAGCGCGTCGTGACTATATATATGAGCGCATCAACGCAATACCGGGTATCAGCTGCCGCAAGCCGGATGGCGCATTTTATGTGATGATGAACATCGAAAAACTCATCGGCAAAACGCTGGGTGGTGTAGAGATTAAAAACAGCGATGATTTTTCGCTTTCGTTTTTAGAAAATGGTCTGGTAGCGCTCGTTTCATGTGCCGGATTTGGCATAGACAATTTCTTGAGACTGACTTATGCCGCATCGATGGAGACGATCAAAGAGGGCATGGATCGACTTGAGCGGTTTGTAGGGCGATGAGTGTCTGTATAGATATCAATGGTGTGTGCATCGGCGGCGGTGCGTTTCAGCTGATTGCCGGACCTTGTTCGGTGGAATCAAAAGCACAAATTATCAGCATTGCGCAAAGTGTGCAGCGTTCCGGTGCTGCGCTGCTGCGCGGAGGAGCTTTTAAGCCGCGCACTTCGCCGTACGATTTTCAAGGGCTGCGTGCAGAAGGCATTGAGCTGCTCTTGGAAGCAAAAAAAATAACGAACATGCCTATTGTCACGGAGATATTGAGCGAGCGTCACTTGCCTTTGTTTGAAAATGTCGATGTGATTCAGGTGGGCGCACGCAATATGCAGAATTTCGAATTGCTTACGATATTAGGAAAAACCGACAAGACGATTTTATTAAAGCGCGGTCTGGCCAATACGCTCTCTGAACTTCTGAGCAGTGCCGAATATATTTTGGCAGGTGGAAATAGTAATATCATTTTGTGTGAGCGAGGCATTAGGACATTTGAGACCCATATGCGCAATACGCTCGATTTATCGGCAGTGCCGGCATTAAAAGAGATGACAGATTTTCCGGTTATTGTAGATCCCAGCCATGCGTTGGGGATTGCTCGGCTTGTAGCGCCCATGGCGATGGCGGCGGCAGCTGCGGGTGCTGATGGTATTATGATCGAAGTACATAATGACCCGGAAAATGCCCTATGTGACGGTGCGCAATCACTTACTCCGGAAGCATTTCATGATTTGGCGAAAAAGGTACGAAAGGTTCGGCAAGCTTTATGACAACAATAAGTGTCAAGACTTCGACTGAATATGAAGTCATCATAGATGTCGACCTGCATGACCGGGCAGGTGCTTATATTCATGCGCTCATAGATGGAGAGATTGCGGCTATAGTTACAGATCGCGTTGTTTCTGCGCTGTATTTGGATCGGCTGCTCAAGTCGCTTCACAAAAAGGGCTTTGAAACGCCCGTCTTTACGCTCGATGGTGGCGAAGCTTCAAAGAATGCATATAATTACATCAGCTTGATTGAGTTTCTTGCTGACCATAAGTTGAGCCGCTCCGATGTGGTGATTGCGTTGGGCGGCGGTGTTGTCGGGGATATTACCGGTTTTGCCGCTGCGACATACTTAAGAGGCATTCCATATGTTCAGATGCCCACTACATTGCTTGCAGCTGTAGATGCGTCTGTTGGGGGGAAGGCCGGGGTAGACATTGAGGCCGGGAAGAATCTCATAGGTACGATTTATCAGCCCAGAGCTGTGCTGTGTGATTGTGCATTGCTTGAGGCGCTGCCGCCCAGTATTTTGACTGATGGATGTGCTGAGATTATAAAATATGGAGCCATATTGGATCGTGAATTATTTTGTGCAATGAAAGCATTTCCACGAATCAATATGGAAGATATCATCGGCAGATGTGTTCAGATAAAAGCAGATATAGTCAGCGCCGATGAATATGAAACCGGTAGGCGGAAGATACTTAATTTCGGACATACTGTTGGGCATGCGATTGAATTGCTGAGCAATTATCATATCTCTCATGGCAAAGCTGTTTCAATCGGTATGGCCATTGAGACTCGTGCGGCATGGAAAATGGGTGTGTGTGATCAAGCATGTTATGATGAGCTGATTGAGCTATTGCATCAGTTCGGACTTCCATATCGAACCGGATTTAGTGCCGGGGAGATAAGCCGCGCTGCGCTGATGGACAAAAAGCGTAAAGGGGATAAAATTACATTGGTTTTTCCGGAAAAAATAGGCACTCCGACACTGCGAAAGGCTGATGTGGTTGATCTTGAAGAGATCATAGATTTAGGACTGGTAAAAAGTGGAGAAAATGCATGAAGATTACCATAATAAAACCGCCGAGCGGTGGAACGGTCAGCGCGATTGCATCGAAATCACATGCACATAGAATGCTGATCTGCGCAGCACTGGCTGATAAAGCGTCATTTGTCAAATGTATTGAGCGGTGTGATGATATTAATGCAACTGTAGGTTGTCTTAAGAGTCTGGGCGCTCAAATTGTTCATGATGGGGTCGGATTTCATATCCAGCCGATAGAGGCTCCGATTTCGAGAGATATGGTTTCGCAGGTCTGTGGTGAGAGCGGGGCAACGCTCCGATTCATGCTGCCTGTCTGCGGCGCCCTGGGTGTGTCGGCGAAGTTTATTATGCAAGGTTCACTCCGTGAACGTCCAATATCACCGGTACTTGAGCAATTGTCGATCAATGGCTGTGAGATAACCATGGCAAAGGGTGATATATCCTGTTCGGGTCAGTTGAGCAGTGGGCATTTTAATATACTGGGAAATATTTCATCGCAATTTATTAGCGGATTGTTATTGGCTTTGCCATTGTGTGCGGGTGAGAGCATCATCAATGTTGAAGGTAAAGTGGAATCTATGCCTTATGTAACGCTGACGTTGGATGCGCTCAAGGTTTTTGGTATCCATGCGGACATGAAGGGTGCGCGTGCAAGCAAAGGTGCGGTCTATTTTGTTCAAGGCTTGCAAAGATATACTTCACCGGGAGATATCATGATTGAAGGTGACTGGTCGAATGCGGCGGCGTGGTTGAGTGCGGGGGCATTATGCGGTGATGGTTTTACCTGCTCGGGGCTTAATTTAGGTTCAAGCCAAGGGGATATGGCCATTTTGCGGCAATTGGAGCGATTTGGTGCTGCGGTTGAGTATGAAGGAAGCGAAGTGACAGTCAGACCGGCTTCGACCAAGGGTATGCAGTTTGATGCGTCCAATACGCCTGATTTGGTTCCGATGCTTGCGCTTATTGCATCGGTTTCGGATGGAGAGACCTATATAAACAATGCAGGACGATTGCGTATAAAAGAAAGTGATCGGCTTCATGCCGTGACCCAGACGCTCAAAACGCTCGGTGCGGATATCACGGAAGTGCAAGATGGCTTAGTCATCAGAGGGCGTGAAGCGCTTCGGGGTGGAATGGTGACTTCATACGGAGATCACCGTATTGTGATGATGGCAGCGATTGCGTCAATTGTGTGCAAAGAGCCTGTGGTGATTGAAAATGCCGAGGCGATCAATAAGTCGTATCCTGGATTTTTTGAAGATTTTAAAAAGCTGGGCGGGGAGATTGGTGTTGAGGGATAGATATCTGATGTAGTCAGCGTCATTGCTGTTTTGTGCCTGACGCAATGCGAAAGGAATGGTTATGATCATGGCGTCAATATATGGGAATAATATCAAAATTTCGATTTTTGGGCAGTCACATTCTGAGGCAATCGGCGTGGTGATGGATGGGATTCCGGCGGGCATAAAGATAGATGTTCAGCAGTTGCAAGCGTTCCTTGAGCGCAGAGCACCCGGCAGAAGTGCGCTGGCTTCGCAGCGCATGGAGTCTGATGTGCCTGAGTTTGTATCGGGGCTTATAGATGGTGTGACATGCGGGGCGCCGCTCTGTGCGGTCATGCGCAATACGGATGTAAGGTCTGAAGACTATTTAAAAATACGTGATGTGCCGCGTCCGGGACATGCAGACTATACTGCATTTGTCAAATATAATGGAAACAATGACCATCGCGGCGGCGGCCATCTGTCGGGGCGATTGACAGCGCCGCTGTGTATCGCAGGTGGGATTTGTCTTCAAATTTTAGAACAAAAAGGCATCGAAATCGGCGCGCATATTGCTGAAATTGCCGGGGTATCCGATGAGGCATTTCATCCGGTGAATGTATGTTCGGATACGCTGAAAGCTGTTAAAAACAAAGATTTTCCAACGCTTTGTGATGAAACGGGCAATATCATGAAAGCGGTTATATTGAGCGCAAAAAATGATGGAGATTCTGTGGGCGGGATCGTAGCATGTGCTGTGATTGGCGTTCCGGCAGGTCTGGGTGATCCTATTTTTGATGGGGTTGAAAATCGTATTGCCAATATAGTCTTTGGTATACCGGCAGTGCGGGGTATTGAGTTCGGCAATGGATTTGCTTCGACGTTGCTTCGCGGGAGTGCAAATAATGATGCACTGTATGCGGAGCATGGTGCGGTCAAAATGCGCAGCAATAATCATGGTGGTATCTTAGGTGGCATGACGTCCGGTATGCCGCTTCTTTTCCGTGTGGCCGTTAAGCCGACGCCCTCTATTGCTCAGGCGCAGGAGAGCGTGCGGCTGAGGTCGGATGGTGGTGCAGGGTTTACTGCTGATCGTGCCGAGATTAAGGTGTCAGGCAGGCATGATCCATGTATTGTGCCGCGTGTTGTGCCATGTGTTGAGGCGGCGGCGGCAATTGCGATTTTGGATATGATGATTTAATCACACAGTTCAGAGAAGATGTTTTTTGGAAATGACTACTTTATGGTTATCCGGTAAATTGTTGAGTTTTATAGACTCCCTCAGTCAGCTTCGCTGACAGCTCCCTCATGGAAGGAGCTTATGTTTTAGTGATACATTTTAAATTAATTGTTGCCCCTACGAATGGGTGTTGGTGGAGTTGGGAATATGGATTTGTTTGATTTGAGAAGCGAAATTGATGGAATTGATGATGAGATTGTGCGGCTCTTTTGTGCGCGGATGAAGGTCAGCGAATCTATAGCGGCATATAAAAAGCAACAGGGTCTGGCGATCTATGATCCTGATCGGGAAGCGCAGAAGCTCATGAGCTTAACAGCGTACGTTGCCGAGGGATTGGATGTGTATATAAAAGCGCTCTATGAAAAGATATTTGAGCTGAGTCGAGACTATCAATCTAAAGCAACTAAAGGAAAGTTTGGCTTGTTGGGTGCGCATGTCGGACATAGCGCTTCGCCGAAAGTTCATGCTTTGCTTGGGGATTATGAATATAAACTATATAGTAAAAAACCTGAGGAGGTCGAAGCGTTTCTCAAGACAGAGGACTTTGATGGACTGAATGTAACGATGCCATATAAACAGACTGTGATACCCTTTTGTACGCAATTATCTCCTGCGGCGCAGAGGATTGGGAGTGTAAATACACTGGTCAGACAAAGTGATGGAACGCTCTATGGCGACAACACCGATTATTTTGGTTTTATATATTTGCTTTTGCGTAGTGATGTGGCAGTAAAAAATAAAAAAGCCATCATATTGGGAAACGGCGGCGCTGCGGCAACGGTCAAGGTGGCGCTGAATGATCTGGGTGTAAGCGCATGTGTTACTATTTCCAGAGTTGGTGCGGACAATTATGAGCACCTTGATCAGCATTTTGATGCGCAAATCATTGTCAATGCAACTCCGGTCGGAATGTATCCGAATAATGGGGATACACTCATCGATTTAAGCCAATTTAAATCATGCGAGGCAGTGTTTGACTTAATCAATAATCCCTTGAGAACACAGCTGCTCATTCAGGCTGAAAGTCTAGGGGTACTGGGTATGGGTGGTCTCTATATGCTCGTGGCTCAGGCAAAACGTGCCGGTGCGTTGTTTTTAGGGGATGTAGCGGCTGAAAATGGCACAAAGGAGACGCTTTGTTCTCTGACCATTGATCCTCAAATAGAGCGTGTGGCTGCTGCGATTAAGGGTGATTTGGAAAACGTAGTGCTCATAGGAATGCCCGGATGCGGTAAGACAACGGTGGGGCGGGTGTTGGCTGGACTGACCGGCAGGGAATTTTTTGATACGGATGAGATGATCGTTGCAAAGACAGGTCAGTGTATAGATCATGTGTTTAAAGAAGCGGGTGAAGCGGCTTTTCGCAAGATGGAAACAGAAGTGATAAGGGAACTATCAAAGAAGACCGGTTGCGTGATTGCAACCGGCGGAGGGGTTGTCTTGCGAGCGGAAAATCAAGGCATGCTCAGGCAAAATGGTGTTATGGTGTATTTAAACAGAGCGATCCATGCGCTACCGACCGAGGGTAGGCCGCTGTCTTTGTCTCAAGGTATAGAGGCGATATATCGTCAACGCCGACATCTATATGAGCGCTGGTGTGATTATGAGGCTTCGGCTCTTGAAGGAGCGGCACAAAGTGCTGCGGCGATAAAGGAGTTACTTAAAATATGAACGTACTGATTATCAATGGGCCGAACTTAAATATGTTGGGCATCCGTGAGCCTGAGATTTATGGCCTCAAGAGCTATAGTGATTTGATTGCATTTATAGAAAAAGCGGCGGGTTCGTTGGGCGTAGCGGTGTCGTTTTTTCAGTCTAATTGTGAAGGCGAGATGATTGATGCGATTCAGGCGGCGTACGGTAAAGTTGATGGGATCATAATCAATCCGGCGGCCTATGCACATACCAGTATAGCGATTGCTGATGCGCTCAAGGCTGTTGGAATACCGGCGGTTGAGGTTCATTTGACGGACACGCACACGCGTGAACCTTATAGGCACAATTCATTTACCTCTGAGGCTTGTATTGAGACGATTATGGGTGAGGGATTTGAGGGCTATCGGTCAGCACTCAAGGTGCTTGTAGAGATATTTGCTTAAACGCTAGAATAAAATGAGGCTGCTACACTAAGGGAGGCAAAGTGTAGCAGCCTCGTTTTTTAGCCGTATAGGCTCATGGCCGGATTTATGGAATGTACAAGTCGTTTATGAGCCGTACATCCACAGCCTGTCCAAGGAGTGTTGCGGTAAAGTCAATGTACTGCCATGCGCCGTCAGCCTTGTCCACATCGATGAGATTGACATTATCAGCGTCATTCCAAATGCGGTTTATTCTGACAAATCCCATGGCGCTTTGCCCATTGGGCAGTTGCGCTGTAACTTCGAGTTCCGCATAAGGTACCGATGCGTTGACCTCGTCTAATTGCATCCAGATACGAATGACACCCAGATTCGCAAGTGAGGTGTTGTTGGAGTTGCCGTTATTGAAGTATTGCACTCCGAACACATAAGCGGGAGTTGTTGATGCGTACAAGTTATTGACCAATCTTACAGTTACGGCTTGACCAAACATCGTCGCTGTAAAGTAGATGTATTGCCATGGCGCATCTTTGTCTACATCAAAGTTGACATAATAGTCTTGCCATCCATCGCCATCGATCCATTGGCGATTGCGCGTGACAAATTGCATTGCATCGCTGCCATCAGGTAAAACGGCGGTGATCTCTGCAGACATTGGGATCGGAGTACTCACACCATTGACTTGCGGCCAGATGCGAATCCTGCCTGCCAAATCCGGAACTTCGGTGCATGTGCCATTGTTAAAAGCATGTAAATTAAATGCACGAACCGTTCTGTCTGTGATGTCAACCGGACTTATTGCCCATGCGCCTCTGCCGCCGATACGATTCATGGTGACCGCATTGCCGGCAATTTCAGAAGTGTTTACCACTTCGTTCGTCGCACGTACTCTAAAGAAGAACTCGTAAACTCCGGCATCCCCTCGGCGGTCTATGAGAATCGGGGTCGAATGGGTGTGGGTCAGTGCAATCGTATGTGATCTTGCATCTGCACGCGCGCCACCATCAGGTGCGGGTACATCAGTCCATGGAGCGACCTGACGATTTCCGCCATGCGTCCAAATTAGCTGATAACCGGTAATCGGCATTCCGCCATCGCTGAGCGGGGCATCCCAACGCAAAGTGGCATGTGTTGCAATGCCTGTGCTGTTATACGTGTACTCAACTGTGAAATTCTGCGGGGTTGATGGCACAGTCGGGCCGGTACCGTGTTGTGTCAGTGTTGCACAAGATATGAGTTGTGTGGTATTGACAAGATTCTGGCCATAAAGCCCCCAACTGGATAGATTGAAGACTTGTCCCGGATTGTTGCCGACGACCAGTATATGTGTATTCGCGGCGATGCCTGCATTGCGTGGTGTCGCAGCACCCGCAGCGTTGTGTGTTGCATACCACTCTTTGACATCGTTCTTTGTTCCGAATCCCATATCATAAGCCAAAACGTCTGCTATGGCAGGCGGGAATATGACAAAGTTTGATTGAGCGGAAACGCCCGGGCGTGTTGCCAGAAGTTCTTGCATCGGATACCAAGGCATCGCTTCATTACCTTGCAATGTCCATGGTGTCATGTGACCTAAGAGTGTTATGGTGCTCTCATGTGCGTCGAAGCCCATCATTTGTGTGTGGTTTAACCATCCGGTAGGCAGGCTGGCTTCGTTTTCTGCGAATGTGAGCAATGTGTGGTCAAAGAATCGTCCGGTACGGCTGACGGTGTCAACATACGGTGTTGTGTTATGACCGATATTGCGAATAGAAATCCTGACCGCACGACCAATCGTGTTATTGGCTTCATTGCCGGAACCGGCAAAGCCTGTTCCGCTATTCATGCCGATTTCTGCTGCAATGGGACCGCTGACAATCAGTGCCAGACCGAAACTGCCGCCACTGGTCATCGGATGATACCACATTTTATCAAATTCCCAGCCTGCGGCATAAGCTTCCATCGCAGCGATGATCACAGGTAAATACTCCGGCCTTGCACCGGCCATAACTGCGTTGATTGCGATTTTTTCTACGGTAATGATACCGCCGCGCATTTTTAGTTTGCCTAGCACTTCATCGCGGTCGCGGGTAGTTCCGGTCAGCATCTCATCAACGAGATCAGCCGTTGGCACGATGAGCGGAAGGCCATCTCCAAAACCATGCGCCAGTGCATATTCATTGAATGCTCTGGTTGCCAGTGCGTATGTATTACCGGTGAAGGCTTTGGTTGTCCATGATTTTGCGGGATTGAATGTCTCTAGGGTGATTGGGGGAGGGCTGATATCGTCTGCGCACAGGTCTCCGGAAAGCGCCCAAATGAGTTGATCAAATGCCGAGACACCGTTGAGCCATGCTCTGTCTCCGGTGAAAGTCGAATGATCGGCAAAATCCGGATCAATAGGTGTGCTCACCAAGGCAACATCTCTGTAAAATGCTTGAATCGTATCGTTGCGGCTGATGCCATCAACCGGTGGGCGAGCCAATGCTCTGCCGTTAAGTACCCGATCTACAACGACTCTGCGCTGCCTGTCAAATCCATTGTCCTGTGCACCGAAAAATTGTGTGGTTGCATAAGCTTGGGTACATACTACAACGGCAATGCCGCCGCGTGACTCAACAGCCTTAGCGTGGTAGGAACTCCACCACGTGCAGACGTTTCAATCTGCAACCCCGAATATTACGGCATCAAGCGGACGCCCTAAACCCGGTACGTCCGTAAGGCCTGCCCATAGATTGTAGTTTGCATCGGACTTTTCATGCCATGGACTGCCTAAAGGTGTGACGTTGACCACCACCACTCCGGGGAGTCTTGCAACGAGCAGTTCGCCGAAAGCTTGCATCATTTGTGGATTGTTTGTCTTCGTATACCATGACAAACCGATGACTCTGTCATAGAAGTCCGGATTGCCATCCGCATCTTGAAATCTTTCACGCGAAGTCAGCGGGATGTTTTGTTGAATCTCGATGTCTCCCAGTGGATTGAGTGCTACTAAAGTTGTGATATTTGCGCTTGCGATGGGTATTGCAATGGCTGCGATAAGCACCACTGCCAACACAATTGCTAGTAACTTTTTCAAGTGGGTACCTCCTAAATTAATTTATAGTTAGGGTATACGCGTATGGGTTTGACGGTTCGCTGCTTATAATCACTCCCTTTGGTGCTGATCCGAAAGTAAGCCGGATCGACGCTCGTCAGCGTAAGCACGATATATTTTTGATATGTGTACTTGGCCAATACACTTTTGCTCACGGGCAACTTGCCGTGAGTGGGTGGGTGTGCTTTTTAAGATAAAATGCGATCAAAAGTAAATATACGCAGAGAGCTTATCATCAATTGCGTGGTATGTCAATTATTTTAGAATATTTCTCGCATAATTATGCAATATTAACATGTGCGATATGTCGATTCCGAGATGATTTTGATTTCTTAATCCCATACAAGTGACA
>Ga0123355_10013398_pt1 | contig 12757 bp, 10 predicted proteins | sample TergutEmb28metaG_3_FD_89872 | JGI IMG/M metagenome (GOLD analysis project Ga0123355, IMG submission 89872) | Embiratermes neotenicus P1 segment gut microbial communities from Petit-Saut dam, French Guiana - Emb289 P1 | ecosystem: Host-associated > Arthropoda: Insects > Digestive system > Gut ...
ATAATAATAATAATAATAATAATAATAAAGTTCTTGCTAATTTCTATGTAGAATTCAGATTCTCGCAGAACAAAACAACAATCTCAGCCTATAGCAAATTCTTAGGTTTCCATTTCAAATTCAATTCCTCTTGGTTTTCTGGACCGTCCCAAACGAATACTCTAAAGGAAATTGAAAAGTAATGGTAAAAAAGTTCAAGCTGAACGATTTGTGTTAGTATTAGAGACAATAAAATCCGTTTGAGCTACCAATACATCCATATTTCCATTCTTGGTTTAGGATTTAGCGTCGGTAGCAAACGAAAAGAAAATTGTTGTCAGCCATAAATATGTACAAGGAAAAGCAAAAAATATCACAACCTTAGATGAGACGGAGAGGAAGACATGCATTTTGTAGGAAACCAGGAAATTGTAACAGCATTTCACACAGAAATTTGTTATTGTTTCCTGCTTCCATTTGTACACTTTACGTAAGAGTTCAAGATATACACAGACGTCAAGAAACAATTCCATCTCGCTTTTGCAACGAGGCAGTGTACGGTCGAGTTGGCTTTTAGGAAAAATATAATTAAATAAACATTTTGCCTTCCTTCTTCTCCATCTTTCTTCATTCGCTTAGGAATTTACGACAAGGCGTCTGTCTTATTCAACTTTATTACCCGACTCTTTCCCGCATCGTCTTTTTTCGTCAGAGCAAGACGCAACAATCACGACTCTTTGCCAGAAATTTAAATAAGTTTGTACCACAGATCAAGTTAACTTAAAACTTTGAAACACCTTAATATAAAATGACGCCTAATCTCATTGTCTCTATGGTGGTTTTGTTAAGAACTAAACACAAAAGCCATTCTTACTATACAAGATAAGTACAAAGACTTACAGTAGACTGCTTGAAAGACAGCCATTCCCAGCTAACAACGCGATGTCTCACGCAGGGGAAGACGTGCTGCTCTGATCCTTCTTCATTTCGGCACTAGAAGCAAGTGGGTTGTCAGCTTCACATCCGAACTTCTTTACTTCCTTTGCCGCTTGAATAGGAGGCTTGGTGGCTGCAGCGGCGTTGTGGGCGTCCCTGTCGGGGACCTCAAGGTGTTGTACCCGTTGCCAGAACGTAGTGGTATTCGTGATCTTTGCTTCATGACCAAATGACAGATATGTTCGGCGGGCTAGTAGATAAAATTACATTTGTTTGAATTAATTAAAAACATTATTACAATTCGTGCGAAATGGATACTGGCACATTGGATCGAGGTTTAAGTGCCACATTGGGAGGTACGGACCTCAGAACAGTAAGACATGGCGCGTAAGGAGTTATGGTTAGACTGAACATCTTATTTGTCGCGAAGAGGATTTTGGCCAACTTAGCTGAGGGCTAGTGGCGAATTTTGTCACTCGAATCCCTGAAACAAACCAAGATTTGAACTTTGTGTCACAACACAAAATTGAGGACATCTGTTTTTTGAGGGGACAGGTGGTTCGGAAATCAGCCTAAGCTGGGTTCGGAAAACAATTGTTTTCGGGCCCTCGTGTGCGCCACACAGGCAAGAAAGAACAATAATGTCTCTCCAGCCTCAGTAGTGGTAAAATGTTCAGTGCCGTTTAATTGGTACCCATTGTGTGAAAATAATTTATAATCAGTGTTGAAGGACTCAGTCCATTGTCTCCCATCAATCAAGCTATGTGAAGTGGTCTGTCTGTCCGCAGTCGTATCTCTGCAAACTCAGCACGTGATATTCCCTGACAGAAGGTTATGCTCAGCGATTGAGCTATTCAGGCAGTTTATCGTGTGGTGATTTGGCCGGCCACAGTAGCCAGAGTGTAGTACATATTACAAAGGCTTGCATTTCTGTTCTGCCTCCTTCAAAAGCACTGAGAGTTATTTATCACAGACATGTATTTATATTTATGTAAAATCCCTAATTTTGGAATGTGTATGAGACACGAAGTAACTGCACAGAATAGGCCAAGTTTCTCATTGTAATACTTCAAGTATTCACCACAAGAAATGTTTCAAAAAAGTTGTAGATCTTCATGCGGTCAAATTGTGAGTTCTACACAGACCTTTTGAGGCAACTGAAGTAGACGTAATGATAATATTAGAACAGATATGGAAAATATTTTTTCCTGCTTGCATAAGTTAAGGTTTGCTTAGTTGACAACAGAACCCAGTGGCGGGCTGCTGCATACTATTGTATGGCTAGCTAAGTAACTGTCAGTTTTACAAGAAACATTTTGTGGCACAAATTCGTAAAAAGTTATTTACAAGTTTCGAGGAAATTAATAAAGATAAAGTTTATTTTCATCGTGAAGGGTTGCTATACTTGGCTGATTAGGACAAACGTCTGCCCTGAAACCTTCTGATGCAGTACATGCAATAACACATTTCGTCAGCGTTTGTTTTATGAAATTAAAATGAAATGGAACCTTTATAAAAGAAAGCAGGCAAGTGTACCCATCCGAACTGATGACATTCCATCTTTTACATAATAACAATTAAAATATTCAGATAACAGTTCTGTTATCTTCAACAATCTCTAAGTAGATATTGAAAATTTAAATTCCTCTAAATTAGGGAGAGACCATGCTGTTTTCTTTTAAAAGAAAATTAGTTTATCAGATTTTTTTTTGATCTTAAACTTATTCCAGATATTGACACTGACTTAAAAATTATGAGAAATTTCCTTAAAAACAAAACTCATTAAATTAGGATAAAATAAAATGTTTTAAACTTTACTCGTCTTTAATTTTTCGGTCATTAAGCTATGTGTGTAATTACATAAATAACTGCTTTCCCTGATCGTCTAAAAACCATAGATGCAGCACCAGCGGGAGATAAAACTTGCTTGACAAATGATATGCCTCTTCTGCTATTCACTGCTTCTCTAAAACACATAACGAGGTTAAGCGCAATGCGTGTTAAGCCACTATTTGCATATCATTAACATAACCGTGACAAGACAATTTATCTTTAGGAAAGGGTCATCTACTGAACAAGCTGTCGTTAATTAATCAGACTTTTAATGAAAATATTTCAAACAAAAAGTATATTTACAGCAATTGTTTGGTACTTGGCCAAGAATTTTCACCGTGTGTGTGATAAAAGTTTGCTAGTTAGGATTACAATCTTAAATGAATTCAGAGAACAGTTGTAAATTTGTCCACATTCTCTATAAGAAACAGGAAGGAAAAGGTTGCAATAATGTACTGTAATAAAGTTCATATTCCCCCCCCGACTAAGAAACTAAGCAATGGACTTCCGCAAGTGCCAGTTCCAAGATCCTGACTTTTTCACACATAAAGACCTTCCCTTTGCAGGATGTGTACCTTATCACAACCAATAATACTACCTGGTGATGCTCTTTTAATAATAATAATAATAATAATAATAATAATAGTGAAGTTCTGATGAATTCCCTTCAGTGACAAACATAGTTCTGTCTCACATGACCAAGTGGTTTACTGTCAATAAATGGGCTCTAATTCTGTATAAGCGTAATGAAATTTATAACGAAAAATTCTTGATAATATATGTTAGGTGTATTTATAATGATAATTTATAGAAACATGAATACGTACAAAATTCCTTGGTTCACAAATCGATAATCATCTGAATTTTACGCAGTCATTTTGATCAAATGATTCCTCAGTAATGTGGAGCATGTTATGCAATCAGCCGGATGTTTTACATTAGCAACATTGATACTTCCAAAAGTACTCATTTTCCAATTCTCACGCTAAGTACAACATGGACCCGCTGTGTCGTAGTTCCTTTAAGTGTAAAAAATGTTCTCTACAAAAGAGCACTTTTAGAATTACAATTTATGTAAAACACAGAAAGTGACGAAGATGTCTGTTTAAGACATTAGAGGTTTTACCTATTCCGTGTTAATACATGTTTTTGATCAATAAAATTTACTGTAAATAACTAAGAAAAATTGTAGACAATTTCATCTGAACACAGCAGTAATATAAACAACAAGAACCACATATTGTATCAACGGCCCAACATTCCTGTTCGTCGAAAACTACGTAATGTGTTGGCATCAAAATGCACAACACTGTACCATATAGGCAGGAAAGTATGTGTATGATGCAGGGAAAGGTTCAACTTAAAGCAGTGGGCCTACTGAGAAGAATCTCAATATGCACAAAACATTCGTTCCGTTTTTGAATTTTAAAATTTAACAATGAATCATAAATGAAGCTAGTTATTACATTCAATGGGCTCAGTGTAAGATGTTCATACTTTGTAATTTATTTTCATTTTAGTAACCCCATAATACAATTCCTAAAAGAACTGCTGCCAGTCATAGCAGTCGCGTTCAGTTAGGAGCTGAATTTGGAGACTTTCAAAACTGCATTAAAATTCGTTTTGTTTTGTTCCCATTTACGCGGTAACACTCATGCGACAAGTTTTAAAAAAATTTTGCATGTAGACTCAAAGCTGTTCAGTAAACTGTTATTTTAAAGTGTTGATTTGTGAGCCAACAAAACCTTCTGGACACAATTTATAAAGACCACCTTCCCTCCGTACACACTTCTACTTCTACAACTCTTGCATTTCCATATTTAAATGACGTAACTCTGTAACCAAACAATAGCATTAAATTTAATTTATAGTTTTGCATGCTACTGCTAAGCGTGACTGCAGCATGAAATACTCTTGGCGCAAAAAAAAATATTATTATTATTATCATCGTCATCATCACCTTCGTGCAGGGTATTTACATTTGTATACCTGAAACAAACCATGTTTCTAGGGTTTACGTATAGTGTTGCAGCTGTTCTGTATTCACAATTTGTGCTACAGGCAATGTTATTTCACCCTTGAAATATGGTTTGTAATTTTACATTTCCACTTTCCTTACTGTGTGGGCTGTGCCCAATATGACTGTTCTTTACCGTTCCGTAATTTCGTGTTTTCCCCATATGTTGCTCAGGTACTGATCTGAGTGATTTTGAAATAACTCCAGTCGTCATTATGATTACTGGCATCACGCTTGCTTTCATATTCCACTTGCGCTGAATTACTACTACTACTACTATGTTCTTTCCTGTTAAAAAGAACTGAATACTGTTTCTACTTGCATTATGTTGGTCAGTCGTAACCTCACAGTTTCCCACCGTCGTAATATCACAGTTTCCCACCGTCGTAACCTCACAATTTCCCACCGTCGTAACATCACAGTTTCCCACCGTCGTAACCTCACAGTTTCCCACCGTTGTAACCTCACAGTTTCCCGCCGTTGTAACCTCACAGTTTCCCACCGTTGTAAACTCACAGTTTCCCACCGTTGTAACCTCACAGTTTCCCACCGTTGTAACCTCACAGTTTCCCACCGTCGTAATATCACAGTTTCCCACCGTCGTAACCCTACAGTTTCCCACCGTTGTAACCTCACAGTTTCCCACCGTTGTAACCTCACAGTTTCCCACCGTTGTAACTTCACAGTTTCCCACCGTTGTAATCTCAGTTTCCCACCGTCGTAACATCACAGTTTCCCACCGTTGTAACCTCACAGTTTCCCACCGTTATAACCTCACAGTTTCCCATTGTCGTAACATCACAGTTTCCCACCGTTGTAACTTCACAGTTTCCCACCGTTGTAACCTTACAGTTACTACCGTCGTAACCTCACAGTTTCCCACCGTTATAACCTCACAGTGTCCCACCGTTGTAACCTCACAGTTTCCCACCTTCGTAACCTCACAGTTTCCCACCGTTGCCAGTTCTATACAGTATGCTGTATGACACACAGCAGCTCTAAATCTCGGCAGTTAAAATCAAACTTTTATTCCTGCAGTCAATTACAAATTACAAATTAATTTTCCAGAAAAGCGACAATCAAAACCAGCAATTAGATAACAGAAGATTTGGGGAAGACCAACACAAACACTGTGCAGTAATCCGTACACTGGACCTGGTAAGACGGAGAGTGTTGTCGAGCTCAACTCGACATTCGATCAGTACGGGCTAAGCTAATTGTGACGAATTCCGATGACAGCGTATTGCACTAAGCGAAATTTCGTTTCTTGACAACTTATGAAATACGCAAATCTAACAAACACGGTTAAATAATTGAACTGTTTAAAAACATCGACAAACCTACTGTTCTGTAAAAGCAAGTTGTCTTTAGGAGAATCCTGTAGCCTAATGCCGTATGATTAGGCCATATATACACGTCACGACGTCTAACTAGGGCGGACCTGATTAGCACTTTATATGTGGCTGATTATGTATGTAGTAGAGTTCCTTTGTATGTTAAAATATTATTAAAATATACATACTGAATTTGTTAGCCACTCATAGACCCCAAAACTATATCGGAATTTACGGGAATCTGAAATTATCAGCGTCACAGAGAGGACCCCTTTTGTTGCGCCTGTCATCACGGCAGCTGTCGTGGGATGTCCTGGCGGATGTGGCTTACTGTGCGATAAAACTGTCGTGTTCAGAAGCACGATGAAAGAAACGCCCTGTGTAACGTCAGATACAAAGAATTTAATGTAGTATAATTCGTTCAAACGTACAAGTGTAAACATTTTCAAAAGACCATAAATTTTTATCATATACATACTGCATCATATACCAAACATTTCAACTCATGTGAGCCCACAACATTTTGATAAAGAACCCCTCTAAGTTGACGACCATTTACCGGAAGCAACCTACTAGAAGAGTAAACAGTTTTTGATTGTTATATACGTTAGAGTTGTGTTTGGGGGTCTTGCGTATATCACTTGGCCTAAAAGCATCAACTGTGGAAACTGATAGCTAAATTACTTTCTTAACTTTGCGTACAGCCCAGTATTACAAAGACGAAAATAAGTTTTCGGAATATTATATTTCCTTAGTTGAAAGGTGTATAGAGAAATCTACTCAGGTCTGATAGGACCAGCTGTCTTCAAAAGCGGTAAAATGTATGTCAGTTAAGCCAGCCCTATATGCGTATGTAATAGGATTTTGTCGACGGGAGGTGACAAATTGTGCTATAAAAATTTAAATATAACCACAAATTCCTGAAAATGAGAAACATAAAAGAAAATTAACTCCTGTACGCTTACAAAGAACACAACCAACCACGGCCGATTCAGAAGAAACGTGGAAACGGCACAGTAAATTGGTCGCCAAATGACAGCACAAGTTATAGAAGAAACTGGAAGTCAGATGACAAATTACAATAGATTCGATAAAAATGCTTAAGTTTCTGGGGATTTTTTTTGTTACTTTCGAACTTCCTTACTGATCAAGGAAATTAAACATGGGTAAATTTTAAAATTGGGTTGTCTTGTGTGATTTGTGAGATACACAGACAGACAGACAGACAGACCATGTAAGACGATACCTTGCATTTATTCTACGAGGGGGTGCTGATAAGTCCTTAGCCCGACCAGGAAGGAAACAAGCCACAGCGACCAAACTCGGTATTTATTCAACATACCCCCACGAATCTCAGTACACTTCTTAGTCCGTTGCTCTAACTTTTGCAAGCCACTCAAAAAAAATTCAGAAGGTTGTCCGTCCAACCAGGTCTCCGCGGCAGCAATGGCCTCCGCGTCGGAACAAAAATGGCGAACTTACAATTGTTTTTTCAGTCCAGGGAACAAGTGGTAGTCCGATGGGGCCAGATACGGAGAATAGGGTGGGTGATCAAGACAATGGAAGCCCAGATAGGCCAGTTTCTTCTGGGTTGCAAATGCCCGGTGAGCCGGGGCATTGTCGCAAGACCTCCTTGGTGAATTTCCCGCGGCGTTTTTCCTTCAAAATGTCCTTCAATTGTAGCAGCAGAGATGAGTAATACTCCACGTTGATACTTTGGCCCTTTGGAAGATAATAAATGAGAAGGATGACGTCTTGATCCTAAAATAAATTGAGGCGAGAACTTTTCCAGCGGATTTTTTAACTCGGAAATTTTTGGGGCGGAGTAAGCCTCTATGCCGCCACTCCATTGATTGTTGTTTTGTCTCCGAGTCATAGTGATATAAGGAGGTTTCTTGCATGGTCACCAATCGCGACAGGAAATCATTTGGATCGCGCCGAAAAAAATCCAAATTTACTCAGACTACTGACACCGTTGATGTTTTTGATCCGCGTTCAGACATTTCGGGACCCACTTCGCGAAGAGCTTCCGCATGTCCAAATCTTCATGAATGATGGACCCAACCCGCTCACGTGAGATGCCCAGTTACTCAGCTATTGATTTAGCCGAAATCCGGCGGTCTTCCAAGATTGGCTAGTGAATTTGATCAATAATCTCCGGGGTGGACACTGTTTAGGGTCGTGCAGGACGAGGCGCATGGCAAATGGAAAAATGGCCATGTTTAAACTGGGTCACTCAGTTTTTGATGGTGGCATACTTTGGTGTATATTTCTCCAGTGTTTCTTCCAGACTGGCGTGAATTTTCTTCGGCGCCTTGCCTTGGAGAGGGAAAAAAACTTGATGGCAGTTCGCGTCTCCATGTTGTTGAAATCGCGCCCGTCGCGTGACGTGCTTCCTTTTAGCCTTTGTAACAAGAAAAGACGTGCAATTCGGCACGTGAACAGAACTATCTTTCCAACGACACTATCGATTCAGTCCTACGACATCGGAAAGTAGGTTGGGCTAAGAACGTATCAGCACCCCCTCGTATTTGCACTTGTTTTCAATTTTAAAATCTTAGTTTTATTGCAACCTGTCGGATGATATTCTTTACCCATATGATGCTTCCGTTTCAGTTTTTTATACAAGACTCTCTTCGAAAATGTGTGCGTAGCAGCAGCCAACGTTTCATATGTTTTGCCATTTTATTTTGTCACGGTGACAGAGATTGGGTAGAAGCAATACGCCGTCTGTTGTTGATTTGTTGCCCTCTGAGTTCTATGACTTTTGCTGAGGCGTATTTGAATTCGAAAGCTCTCTTATTTATCTAACCACATCCGATATTCTTCACCATCTCAGTACCTTTCTCATACCTCGTTAACTGGGAATCAAGAGGCTTTACCTCATTTTCCTGGCTCCATATCATGAAACTCTAATGAACTAAATCGAAGAAGCTTTGTGGATGTCCGCTGACCGCAACATCGCTTCTAAGGTTACCACATTTTGCAGAGTAATTGTTGTTCTTGACACAAAACAGCAGCAGTGTTACGCAGACTCCGAACAACTACCCTTTAGCACGGAACTTATTAACATGTTATTATTTTCATGTTAACCGAGCAGCCAGTAGAGGCAGATTTCGTGTGAAGCTGAAAGAGCAGTTTTGGCCCTGTTCTGATGGTAAGAATATTCCAAAAGTAAACTGCACTTTCTTATTATTCTTATCCGCGAACTGTATGGACACTGGGCCGGGTGGCTCAGTCGGTACAGCGATTAACTGCGGGCTGGACGGTCCGGGATCGAAACCCAGTAGGAACGAGATTTCCTGCCCGTGTAGACAGGCCCCGGGGCCGGGGTAAAGTGCGGCCGGGGCGTGCTGCTGACCACTCACCCCTTCTAGTGCCGCGGTCATGGAAAAGTAGAGCTATAACTGTGCCCACCCTATGGGCCACACCAGGCCTGTAATGGAATCACTTTACCTTTTTACTGTATGGACACTCTGTGGCTGGTGAAGTGACTGAAGGGATCCTGTAACATATATAGGCTATGTGGCCAGATATAATTATCTACGGTATCGTGTGTGAAATCTCAAGACACAATTTCGAATCACGACCCATTAAAATGTTATTAGCAACAGGATATACATGACCCCCAGTAGCCAAGGGCTGTTTATTTGTAACAGCTTATCATCCAACGGAAATTGGCTACATCTCAGTTAAACCTGCTGTTACAGCCTGTCGGTTCCCAAGCGGAAAATTGTACTTCCTCCAATTTGTGCTATCCCAATATTATTCTTAACATCCTGCAGGACATCATTAGCTGTAACGTTGGTAGCAAGGCAAACAACATTAAAATGACTTGTTGTTACTGATTTTATAAACTGACAGACTTAAATGATTATATAAATTGGTCTGAATAAGGTATAAAAATTACTCCTTTAGTTTAAATTTTACATGTTGTTTAATTTTTCGTAACCTTACAAAACAAAATCCACAAATTAACTTTCGCAAATACAGCCTGACAATGGCATGACTGCGCCAAGATCGAGTGATTTCAGCGCTCAGGAAACAGGATTGTCATTTGTCCTGGAAAGTGCATATACGGTGCAGTAGACATGTCAAATGTTTATTAACTCGTTTAAACAAAACATAGAGCAAGATGAATTTTGTAATTCGTCATACTATTTAACACATTGTGGAACGTATTTTTCTGTACTAACATCAAATCATGAATAATAATCAGAACAGTATTCCTATTAATCTTAATTATTGGACTATACCACGGATGAAATCAAGGATCCCTCGAATGAAGAAGTTAAGGGACTATAGTTAATAATAACATTTGTGTTGCATTCAAAAAGTACTACATAAGTAGTTAGCCTCATTATATTAAGTAAGTGAGAAGCAACCTTTGCAATCAGTTTCGTCACCTGAAGAAGTCCATGTAGTGTACATGTGGCGTGTTACTGCAGACCACGTAACTCAACTCCTGCAGTGACTTCTTACTCCAATCTATTTATCTGAACGCCCACTGAACTGCATTACGCTCCAGTCCAATTAACATGAAAATCCACCATAGGAAGTATAGCCTGCAAAGAAACAACATTAACTTCCATCTTAGTAATTTGAACCTTCTCTTTAGTCACTGTAGCTCCATCTCACTTACGTTACCCCGCAGGTTACTACTGCATTCAGCACTTTTCTTTATTTACTGAGAAACTACGTCACGATAGTCTCGATTTTATTCAGGTTCGACTACGATAAATTACTTTCCGTGTCAGTGACGTCACACTGCACACCATTTAGTGTAGTTCCCATTTATTACCTTACTAAGTTGCCCAAGCAGGAAGCTTAGTATCATTGGCACTTAACATTTTTCTAAAAGGAATATGGGATCAGTATATGTGAGGTAGCTCATACAAATATTGTGGTTGCTGCAACTCTCTCCATTTACAACTGCAGGCTAAGAGTCGATTCTATGAAAATCGCCGCCTAAGTCCTTCACCCTAACTTGTGGTGTACCGAAATTTGTTAGCAGTATCAGTCTGTATGTAACACCATAACTTTTGTTGGGCTGAAAGCTCGCAGATTTAAAGTGGGTTTAAGAGGAAATTTAGTCTTGATATCATGGGCATTGCTTGAGTATACGAGTAGTGTACAGTAATGTCTACAGGTTTTATTTATGTCACATTCAAAATAATCTGATTATGAAGTAGAATCTTATATAATTGAATTTTTAATAAAATGTTTGGATTGAAGTGCCTTTGTTATTTTTGTTTATCTCTTCAAATTGAATTTCTTTAAATGTCAATAAAAAGGGTATAAGATAAGGAATTCTTTGGAAACAAAGTTGCACACTGAAGGCGGTAACCCGACATTTTCACAAGGAATTTGAGAAAAACCTCGAATGCGTGGATCAAGGTAATAACTCAGACTTTCATTGTTGTTATTAGTAGAGCTACAATGAGCAGTGAGAGGAGAGAATACATTGTGAGACTATAGTATGAAGAAAGGTTGTTGTAGGAAATTCCTCAATAACTTTGTGACTTCCTTTAGCGGACGAGGAAAGTATGTCATTAGAGAAGCACCTCAGTAGCTATTGGTAACAGACAGGAGGTATACAAATGCTCTCATCTACTTAGTAAGAGACACATACTGCACTGGCGTGTAAATTGAGAGAGCCTGGAATTACTACATGTAAATTGAGAGAGCCTGGAATTACTACATGTAAATTGAGAGAGCCTGGAATTACTACATGTAAATTGAGAGAGCCTGGAATTACTGCATGTAAATTGAGAGAGCCTGGAATTACTACATGCAAATCACAGTTCTTCCCTTCTGTTGGCCATAACAGACGTGGAGATTCATTCACAAATGTAGAACAAAATGTCCTGTTTAAGACCTTGCAGGAAATTAAGTACGACATTCAACTGTTTATACTGACATAACTTTCCTACGGACATGTTAGCTACATATTAGCTACAGACATCTGTATTTTAATTAAAACTCTACTCCCGAAGGTCATCAAGTGCTGAGAGAAAATAATCGCTGAGATATATTTTCATCAGAGTCATTTACTCGACGAACCACCCTTGCGAATCTTCTCCAGAAAACCTCTGACATATACGTTGTTACCTACACACTAGGATTTGTTTTCCGCAGAATTTATTTCGCAAACACCCGAACTCTTTTGCTAGTCATATTTTCTAGGCGTAGACCCAAATGACTTACATTCTTGCTTACATATGGACAAGTGTATTTGTAGTTTGTTTCGGTTCTTACATTCCACAAGATTCTTTCACAGTCTGTGCTATTTTGTTCATAATGCACAGTTCACTGCATTAAAAAGCAACGTCTACTTCATTCGATTTTCATAAAGTCAACCATTTAAAGCCCAGTAGTTCCTTTATGTACTACAGGGTTTCAGTTCAAAAACTTCTCTACTTTTGAACACGGTCTACTTCACTACATTAGGTGGAAGTCACAAAGAAAAGCACTTATGCCCATTTTTCTGTACAGCACTAACTGATCAATTTTTTTTTTTTTTTTTTTTTAATGGAGGGGGTTTTTTTTTTTTTTTTTTTTTTATTTTGCATTGAACGGAATTTAGGTTTTTTTTTTTAAAACTTTAAAAAAAAACAAAACAAAAAAAAGACCCTTAGATTTCCGAAAGTTTTTCGCA
>Ga0123355_10013399_pt1 | contig 12756 bp, 10 predicted proteins | sample TergutEmb28metaG_3_FD_89872 | JGI IMG/M metagenome (GOLD analysis project Ga0123355, IMG submission 89872) | Embiratermes neotenicus P1 segment gut microbial communities from Petit-Saut dam, French Guiana - Emb289 P1 | ecosystem: Host-associated > Arthropoda: Insects > Digestive system > Gut ...
AATCGCCGTTCCGCCAACGCCTCCGATAATATCGCCCGCGTCAATCCTCGTGCCTGTCGTTCTAAAATCGACGTTTTGCTAACTTGCGTATATTGTTTGAAGCCCATCGCCGTGGTCGATTATCACTACAACACCCAACATATCGTCCTCAAAAACCCGCTCAACCACGCCCGCCGCTGCGGCGCGAACCTGCGTTCCAAGCGGAGCGTCTATGTCTATGCCTCTGTGAACTCGCCAGTCGTTCATGGTGTTGGAAAACACAAGATTATCTCCCGAAAATTGCTTGATAACATTTCCGTTCACAGGCATGCGAAGCGATGTCACAACAGGAATAGGTTCAATCACCGGCTCTGCAATGCCTACCGGAATCGCCGCGACCGGCGCAACCTCGGGTGAACGATTTACATCTTCCTCAATGTATTCTTCATCATCTTCATATTCGTCCGAATACGTCATCTCGACAAATGCAGGTTCGTCCAACACTGCATTCATGCTGTCCATAACTGATCTTGACATATTCCTAATCACCACCGACGTTCCGACAATTGTTACGCAGGCAAAAAGGATTATGTAGAATCCTCGGTTCGTTAAAAGCCTTTTAATATTCATTTAAATAGCACCTCCAAAACAAGTGTTGCCATATTTTGGACGTATTATACAAAAAAATTGTTGACAAAATTAATAACAAGTGATATTATAGTAAAGGTTTTGTAAATTATATTGCGTTGTCACGTATTGATTTTGCGTCAAATTGCGTGAGATTTCGTCGAAACGAACCCCTAAAAACCGCAGGCGTATGGGGTATACGTTGAGGATTTTTCGCGGGTGAAGTTTCGGCGGAAGAATGCGTGATTTGACGCAAAATACGCGCCCGTAGCTCAGCTGGATAGAGTATCAGACTACGAATCTGAGGGTCGGATGTTCGAATCATCTCGGGCGTGCCACGAAAGAAGTCAATTGCTTATAAGCAATTGACTTCTTTTATTTTGTGTGATATATTGCTGTCAAGCAGAAATTATACAAACGGAAAGGATGATAAAAACGGCAAGCAGAATTGTTAAATCTTTAATTGACGAAAAAGTTGAAAATTTCAAGTTAGCATTCCAAAAAACTTCATTCGGATTGTTTTACGACGAAGAAAGCCAAGGTCTTATTCATCCGGGAGAAAAAGGTACATATTGTGAAAGCATAGCTAAAGATTTTTTGCGCCCGTTTATCCCGCAAATGCTCGATATAGGAACAGGTTTTATAATTAATGCTTACGACGAGGTAAGCACGCAGTGCGATATCGTGATTTACGACGCAAAAAACACTCCATTGATAGAAAACGACCAAAAACAGCGATTCTTTCCTGTGGAAACCGTCGTTGCCGTCGGCGAAATAAAATTAGGCAAACAATCAATAGACCGAACCGAACTCTTTGATGAAAAAGATATATATGATAGCATTTCTACTTTTTTAATATGCAACGATATTACTAAAAAAGATGAAATTGAAAAGAGAATATCCGGATTATACGAAGAAAAATATACGCGCGACGATTATCTTTCATTTGCCTTGTTTGTCGAAGGTGGTGCTTTATCACATTTGCATGAAAAAGACGGCAAAAAAGAGATGGCTCCATATTCTAATCGAGCCCACTCCGGCTTCAAATCAAAATGGCACTTAAATAATTATAGTGCAAAAAATGAACATTTTTACGATGCTTGCCATTATTTGTGGATGATTACCAGTCTAGCATACATTTATTCACCGGATATAACTTCATATCTTACAGATTAGAAAATATCTTGATTTTCCTTTGCTTTAAACTAATTGACTTCTTTTATTTTTTGTGCTACACTGGTTTTAAATGAAAATTATATAAAAACCGAAAGGATGAGGAAAATGAAAATTGATCCATATTTGCACTTTAACGGAACTTGCGCCGACGCCATCGCTCTATACGAGAAAGCGTTCAACGTAAAGGCGTCTCATGTGATGAAATACGGCGACGCACCGCCGGAGGAAGGACACCAAATACCGCCGGGAACGGAAAATTTCATAATGCACGCAACTCTTCCAATCGGCGACAACGGAGTTATGCTCTGCGACGTTCCGCCGGATTATGCGATGCAAACCAGCACCGCTGTGTCACTTCATATTGCTTTAGACAGCAAGGAAAGCGCGCAAGCGGCATTTGACATTTTGAAAGAGGGCGGCGAGGTTGGAATGGAGCTTCAAAAGACATTCTGGAGCGAATATTTCGGCTCATTAACCGACAAATTCGGAATAAGCTGGATGATATCTATATAACAAACAAACCCCTGTCAACCATATGGTTAACAGGGGTTTTAATTTGCTAATCCTGTGCGAGTTCTCTAAAAAGAGCCTCGTTTCTTACCTCGCCGAATATTGCAACATCAGCAAGCCCGTTCTCCAACAGCAAAGCGTTCAACATATACGCGCGAATTTGGTCTTCGCATTGCGTGTCAGTCGGAATTCGTAGCCAAATATATCGCCGCAGCCTGCCGAACCTGTCGGTATCGTTTCCGTCCGCCTCAAGCCAAACGGTCTGCCCGTCGATAAGTTCTCTGACAAATTCAGTCGCCTCGTCCGCGCCCGGTTCTCCGATCTCCGGCGCGTCAATTCCGATAAACCGCACCCATTCGCCGCTCTCAAGTACAATCGTGTCGCCGTCAATCACCCGCGCGACAATCGCCTCGGTTAAACCATGCGGAATTTCTGATTCCGCGGGCGGAGCGGGAGTTTGTGATTCTGCAAGCGTGATTATGACGGTTCGACGATACGCAACCCACTCGACACTCGCGCCCGTCGCCTCCGCGACAAATCGAAGCGGAACCATCGTTCGCTCATTATACAACATCGCCGCAACGTCAAGTGTAACAAGCATTTCGCTAACGTAAGCGATAGTGGAATCGATAGGGATTTCTATACTAACACCATATTTTGTCCCAATCGCCGTTCGCGTCTCATTATTCCACTCAACTTCCATTCCCAACGCCTCGAATATCGCCCGAAACGGAACGAGAGTTCGATTATCGAGTATAATAGGCGCAATATCGAAGTTGATAGGTGTTCCGTTTAAGATAACGTTGATTTCGTCGGGTTCATATGTTCCGTAAGTTCTCGGTTGCCAAACCCAAGTGTCGGCATGGATTGCGCCATCGTAGTATCTCATCAATTCAGCAGATGTAAATACAAATTCGCCTTGCGGATTGTCAACCGTGCCGCTTCCTACATTTTGCCAATACCCTGTGAAATAATCATTTCGAGGAACGCACGGCAAATCAGCATCTACATAAGTGTTTTCCCACTCACGCCAAGACTTCACAAACCGAAAGCGCTCTCCCAATGTAAGTTGGCGCAAAGCGTATGTGCCGGAAAACATCTCACTCATATCAGTCACATTGCTTGTGTCAAAACCGGACAAATCCAATTCGGTTAGGTTGAACGCGCTGGCAAACATAATCCACATAGCCTGCACATTGCTCGTATCCCATTCGGACAGGTCTAAACCGGTTAAACTGAACATTCCGTTGAACATTCCGCTCATATTCGTTACATTTCGAGTGTCAAAATGAGAAACATTCAAATACGGCAAACCGCTTACATTGCTGAACATGCCGTCCATATTGGTTACATTATGCGTATCCCAACCTGTCAAATCAAGTTCTATCAAGTAGTTTGACACAGCAAACATACCGCTCATGTTTCTAACATTGCTTGTGTTAAAATGAGATAAATCAAGATGTGTTAGACTGTGGGTTCGACCAAACATCCCATTCATATTTCTAACATTGCTCGTATCCCAGCCTGATATGTTCAAATTTTCCAAGCTAGCCGTGTTCACAAAAACACCATCCATATTGGTCACATTACTTACATCCCAAGTTGACAAATCAAGACTTGCTATGCTATACGCGCCGTTAAACAATCGTTGTATATCCGTTACATTTCTTGTGTCAAAATATTCCAGTCCATATATTGCAGTTACATTCGGCCTGTGAGCAAACAAAGCGCTTATAGAATCGCCGCCGATAATCGGGCCTGTAAAAACAACTCTGTGTCCCGACGGCAATGGACTACTCCAACTTCCGTCTTGTTCTATAAATCCTTCTTCCACCACCAATGTATCGTCGCTATACAGGCGCCAAGGGAGGTTGCTGCCTCTCATGGTAACTGTGCCATACTCGACTACCGTCGCATCAGCGCCCGCGCCAAATCCCGCCGGCACTAAAGCGGCAATCAACGACAGAACAAGCGCAAGCGCCCAAAGTTTCCTTTTCATCATAATTTCCCTCCTCCAACGTTCTCTCTAACCGCCATCATACCACAAATTTCTCGATTCCACAATGATTTTGTTGACTTTGCGAGTTCTATACTATAAAATAGTTACGAGAGGACGTGAATTTTTATGAAAATCGCGGCGCAACTTTTTACAGTGCGGGATTATTTGAAAACTCCCGACGATATTTACGCAACTTTGAAAAAACTCAAGCAAATCGGCTATAACGTCGTGCAAGTATCTGCAATGGGCGCGATTGACCCGAAACTTTTCAAAAATTATATAGACGAACTTGACATAGAAGTGTGCGGAACACATTCACCGTTTGACAGGATTATAAACGACACCGCCGCGCTAATTGACGAGCATAAACTTTGGAATTGTCCGAACATCGGAATCGGCGTTCCGCCCGAAGATATGCGGGACGGCGACGGGTTGAAACGGTTCGCCGAGCTAATCGAAAAACCCGCCAAACTTATTTCGGACAGCGGACTGAAATTCACATATCACAACCATCATTTCGAGTTTAAAAAGTTCGGCGATAAAACCGGCATGGATATTTTGCTGGAAAACACCGACCCGGATACGTTTAAAATATTGGCTGACCTTTACTGGCTACAAGCGGGCGGAATAGTTCCGACGGCGTTTTTGCAAACATACGCCGACCGAATCGACTTCGTGCATTACAAAGATATGTATATAACCGACGACGGAGCGCAAGAGATAACCGAACTTGGAAATGGGAATATCGATTGGACTTATATAACCGAAGTTTGCCGCAAAATCGGTGTGAAATATGTTGCGATCGAGCAGGATCATAATTGGGCGGACGGAAATTCGATAAATTCGCTTGAAACAAGCTATAATTATTTGAAAAATATAATTTAAACATTAAAAAAGCGGGCTAATCGCCCGCTTTACTTATTAACCGCTAAACCCTAAAATCGAAAGCAGTACTACCGGTACCGCAATGACTATCGGAACAAGTTGAACCCAAACTGACCACGCGAATTTGTCTTTTTTTCGAAAAACGAACGATAATCCCACGCCCACCGCCACTGCTACCGGAATAGTCCAAGTTAAAAACGATATAATCCCGATCAAAGTTCGCTGAAAATCGCTTGTTGTATGAATCGTGAACATAAATACGCCCATCATAAAACATATCATCGCCAATGGCAGAAACAAAGCGAGCCAAATAATATTAAGCACTTTGCCGACGGATTCAAACGATTTATCTCTCTTGCTTATATCCTTGTTTTCACTCATTGTTTTCACCAAATTTACTCTTTGTCGGTTTTGTCTTTTATCAAAGTATCCAATTCTTCAACAAATGTGTTCAAGTCATTAAACTCCTTATACACCGACGCAAAACGCACATACGCAACCTGATCAAAAGTTTTAAGCTTTTCCATAATCATTTCGCCGATTTTTTTAGACGTGACCTCGCGTTCCATGGAATTATAAATTTTTGTCTCGATTTCATCAACAAATTCCACCATTTGAGACAACGACACCTGCCGCTTCTTGCAAGCGCTCATAAGTCCGTTCAAAATTTTATTGCGGTCAAAAGGCTGACGAGAATTATCCTTCTTTAAAACGACAACCGGAATCGTCTCAATTTTTTCGTATGTCGTAAATCGCTTGCCGCATTGCAAACACTCTCGCCTGCGGCGAATGGCGGCGTTGTCTTCGGTTGCGCGCGAGTCGATAACTTTACTGTCAAAATATCCGCAAAATAAACATTTCATTTGTGTCGTCACCTCGAATATACAATATATGTTGTTCTTACTTTGAGCAGTATACCATATATTCGACAAAAAAGGAAGTGTTTTACCAAAATTGTTGCAGAAATGTAATATTTGAAATAAAAAAAGAGTGCTTTCGCACTCTTTTTTAATATTCTCATTAATTAATCTTCTTGAGGAGCAACACGGATGTTGTTAAGCGCAGGTAAGAAAACGATGTCTGCTTGACGAGCCATTGCTTCAAACGCCTCGAAAATAGCTTGCATTTGGTCATTGCCCGGAGCGCCGGCGCTGATTAGGATATGTTTAGCCGCATATAGGTCTGACAAACTTTCATCTTCGCCAAGCGGACGCAACATGCCGTCTTCAAAAGGTGCGATACGCATTATAATATGGTATCCGTGACTAGTTCGAACAGGGCGGCTTACTTCGCCTATCGCAAGTTCGCGAGTACCTTCCTCGAACTCGGGAACCATTTCCATAGGTCCGAAGGTGTAACCGTCAGGGTAGTTTGCCAAGCCGGGATCTTCGCTGTATAAGTGCATCAAAGTGTCAAAATCTTCACCCGCTTGAATTCTGGCGTAAATAGCATCCGCTCTGCTTGTCGGACTTTCGTCGTCATCGCCGCCGTTCATGTATGGCGCAAGTCTTGCCAATTCGTCAGGGTTTTCCATTATCGCCTCGATGGTGTTTTGCATTATACGCTGATTATCAAGGATATTTCTCCATTGAGCTTCGCCGCGGAATCCCGCGCCTAGTAATGCGGCGTTAAATCCGCCCGGCTCAGCAGCGTCAAAATGTTCACGAGTGCTTGAGATATGCTCGTTTACATGTTCTATTTCTTCTCTGCTTAATGAATTTGTGTTCAATCTTCGCGCCTCGCGCAAGATAAGTGCTTCAGTCGCCGCCATTCTAACCGCTTCTTGGCGCACAGCTTCGCCGAACGTTAATCCGTCTCTGAACTCCACGTCATAATCAAAGTCCATGTGATCGGGGAACATATCATTGTATTCTTGCCACAATGCGTTTTCGGCGTCTCTCATTCTAAAACTTACATCGTCCTCGGTAATGTTTATTCCGTCTACCGTTGCAACCGTTGCGCCGCCTGATCTGAAAAAGAAGAACCAAACCAATGCCGCCGCCACAAGTAGTGCCACCACTAAAATAATCCATTTTTTCATAAAAATCGTTACCTCCGTTTATTTGTCTTGCTGTTTTTGCAAATTTTATCATTCATGGAAGATTATACACTATAATCTTCCAAAAGGAAAGCTTTTTTTAAAAATATTTTTATTTTGTTAATATATTCGGCTTCATCGCCTTTTTTCTTCATAAGTTTGTAGCGGAAATTCGGAGTTTTTGCTTTTAAATTCAGCTCTAACTGAAGCGGGAATTTGTCGATGAAATCTACTATTCTTTGCATATTGGGCGGATTTTCGGGCAAAAATTTGAAAATTACTTCATCACTCTTACAAAGCACTTCGGTGATTTTAAGCTTCGACGCGATATTTTTTATAAGCGCGACTTCCATCAAATTTTTGACCGACGTCGGAACGTCGCCGAATCTGTCTTCCAGTTCCGCGTAAGTGTCGGATAAATCTTGCTCGGTCTCGATTGCGGCGATTCGTTTGTACGCCGAAATTCGCAAATGGTGCGCGGCAATATATTTTTCGGGAATGTAGGCGTTTACCGTGATATCAACCAACGTGTCGGCATTTTTTTCGGGCGTTTGCCCGCGGGCTTCTTGCGTTGCTTCGGCTAGCAATTTACAATATAAGTCGTAGCCGACGGCGTCCATGTGCCCATGCTGTTGCGCGCCGATAAGGTTGCCCGCGCCGCGGATTTCAAGGTCGCGCAGGGCGATTTTGAACCCGCTTCCGAATTCGGTGAACTCGCGAATTGCGCGGAGGCGTTTTTCGGCGACTTCGGTTAGGATTTTATCTCGACGGAACGTCAGATAAGCATATGCAAGGCGATTGCTTCGCCCAACGCGCCCACGAAGTTGATAAAGTTGCGACAACCCCATTCGGTCGGCGTCTTCGATGATGATTGTGTTGACATTCGGGACGTCGAGCCCGGTTTCGATGATGGTTGTGCATACTAAAACGTCGATATTTCCGTCGTGTAAGTCGTGCATTACGTTTTCGAGCTCGCGCTCGGACATTTTCCCGTGTCCGACGCCGACACGGGCTTCGGGAACCAGTTCGGCAATTTTCGTTGCGACGCGGAATATGCCGTTGACGCGGTTTGACAGATAAAACACCTGTCCGCCGCGGTCGAGTTCGCGTTTAATCGCGTCTTTTATTACCTGCTCGTCGTATTCGAGAACGTATGTTCCGACAGGGTAACGGTCTTTCGGCGGTTGATGAATCACGCTCATGTCGCGGATTCCGACCATTGACATGTGGAGCGTTCGCGGAATTGGCGTTGCCGTAAGGGTTAGAACGTCGATTTCTTTTCGAATTTCTTTGATTCGCTCTTTGTGCGCGACGCCGAATCGCTGTTCTTCATCGACAATTAGGAATCCTAGTTTTTTGAATTCGATATCTTTTTGTATGAGGCGGTGAGTTCCGATTATTATATCGATTTCGCCGGATTTGAGTTTGCGGATGATTTCTTTTTGCTCTGCCGGCGTGCGGAAGCGGGATAGCATTTCGACCGAAATTGCGAACTCTTTCATGCGTTTTTGGAACGTGTTAAAATGCTGATTCACCAGAATCGTGGTGGGCGCGAGGTATGCGACTTGATAGCCATCAAGCACCGCCTTAAACGCCGCTCGGAGCGCAACCTCGGTTTTTCCGTAACCTACATCGCCGCACAAAAGCCTGTCCATTGGGCGGCGACGTTGCATATCCTTTTTCACTTCGTCAATGCTGATAAGTTGGTCGTCGGTTTCTTCGTATGGAAAGCTGTCGTCGAACTGCCGTTGGAACTCGTTGTCGGGGGAGTATGCGATTCCTTGGATATTCTCTCGGGCGGCGTAAAGTTCGACAAGTTCTTTCGCCATATCGGCGCAAGCGGTGCGAACGCGTTGTTTCGCGCGGTTCCACTCGGTGCCGCCGAGCTTGTTTACTCGGACGGACGCGCCGTCTTTGCCGATATATTTGTAAACGTGGTCAAGCTGCTCGCTCGGCACGTATAGAAGGTCGTCGCCCTTGTATTTAATGCGGATATAATCGCGTGTGATTCCGAGTATCGTTTTAGTTTCGATTCCCAGATATTCGCCGATTCCGTGGTTTTGGTGAACCACAAAATCGCCGATGGAAAGGTCGGTGAAACTGTCGATTTTATTGCCTTTGTTTCGTCCGGGACGGCGAACGCCTTTCTTTCTGCCGTCGCCGAAATTATCCGCGCCGAAGATTTCTTTATCGCAAATTACCGCTAATTTCGCGGTTGGATATTCGAAGCCACTGTCAATTACGCCGGGAGTGACGATTGCGCTTCCGGGTTTTGGAGGTTCGCCGAGATGGGGCGAGTAAGTTACCGAAATTCCTTCGTCTTGCAGAGATTGCGCGAAGTTTTTGGCGCGAGACTCGCCGTTGACGAGGATAATCACACGGTAATCTTGCTTTTGGTAGGATTTTATCGCCTGAACGGCGAATTCCATCTTACCGTGGAATGTTCCGATTGATTTTGAGGTGATGCTGATTAGCTTTTTCGGCGCGAAATCGGGAGTTGCATGGGAAAGCGCGGATATGCCGACGACTTGGTTGTTTAATAGGCGCTCTATAGTCTCATAGTAGTCGCAAATGTAGCGTTTCTCACCGTCAAATTGCGGAATAACGCCGCGGAACAGCATTTCGGCGACGGTTTCGGATACGTTTCGCTCTAATTTTTCGGCGGATTCGGCAATTCGCGCAGGTTCGTCGAGAAAGATGGTTGGGTTATCGATGTAGTCGAGTAAATTCGGTAGTTTGTTCGGATATATCAGCGGGATATATTTCATTAGCGAGCGGGATAAGATGTAGCCTTTTTCTTCGAACTCTTGCCGCTGTTTGGGGAGCAGTATAATTTCTTCCGCTGGCGAAATGCGCGCGGAATCGACTTTTTGAACGGTTAGCTGACTATCGACGTCGAACAGTCTTATCGAATCTACGTCGGTGTCGAAGAATTCTATGCGATACGGCATTGCCGAATAATGGGGGAAGAAGTCCAGGATTCCGCCGCGCAGGGAGAATTGTCCTTTGCCCTCCACCATATCCTCGCGAGTGTAACCGATTGTTACCAACGTGTCGCAAAGTTCGTTTAAATCGACCGTGCCACCGACTTTGATTTCGCTTGTATACGATTGATAAAGTTCACGCGGGAAAGTGACGGATAACAGGGCGTCGATTGTCGCCACGACTGTTAGCGGTTTTTTGGAAGTATATAGTTTGTCGAGCGCCGCCAGACGTTCGGTAATAATATCCCGTCCCACCGCTTCGACGTCGTAAAATAGCAACTCGGAATTGGGGAAAAATAAAACATTTTCCTCACCACTGAAAAATTTTAGGTCATCAAAAAGTTTTCGCGCGGCGACGTGAGAGTGAGAGATTATGAGTTTATGCGAAGTATTCGGCACACACGAAATAAGGTGTGCGCGACTGCTGTCTGACACACCTGTGACGCTGATTGGAGAAATTCCGTCAACGATAGATTGTAAAAGTTCGACGAATACTTCGTTCATTGTGTACCTCTGTTGGTTTGCGTGAAATCACGCTAATTAAATTTATTCATAGCGGCATTAATCCCGCTTCGCACAATTTCTTCGATTGCTTCGGTGGCAGTTTTTGCCGTTTGGATGAGGGTTTCTGTTTCTTTTTTCGTAAATTTGCCGAGAACGTAGTCGGCGGTGTCGAAATCCGCGTGTTTATCTGCACCGATTCCGATTCGAACGCGGCAGAAATCTTCACCGATATGGGAAATAATACTTTTAATTCCGTTGTGTCCGCCGCTTCCGCCGCCGGGTCGCATACGAAGCTTGCCAAGCGGCAAATCTATATCGTCATATATCACAATGATATTTTCGTTTTCAATTTTATAAAATTTTGCAAGAGCGGCAACACTTTCGCCGCTAAGGTTCATAAATGTTTGCGGTTTCGCGAGGATAACTTTTTTGCCCGCGATTCTCGACTCGCTGATCAGCGCGCGGTGTTTCGATTTGAAATCAGACTTGTTGCGCGAAAATATGCCGGATTTTTTTGGCGAAGCTTCTGCTTGCGCGAGAAAATCCACGATATCGAAACCGATGTTATGTCGAGTGTTTACGTATTTTGTTCCCGGATTGCCGAGACCGATGATTAGGTGCATGGTTGGTGTTCCTTTCGTTAGGGCGAAGCCCTATGACCTTTTGCCGGGTGCGGCAGAGCTTTTGCGCCTGCGGGCGCGGGTTTAAAACCTTATTAGGGTATGCCCTATGGCATTAAGACCGTTAAGGGTATTATCGAATACCCTTAACAAACCCCGAAAAACTTTGACGGCAAAGTTTTATCAAACCGTCGCCACTATGCCGCCGACCCACGCAAAAGACGCGTGTGTGCCCGTCTGGCATGAGGGCGACAAAAGTTAGCGAACCGCATACGCGGAAAGACTAGTGTGATATAACACCATTTCAGTCGAACCTGCGGCTTTTGCCGCCGTAGATACTAAACTGAGAGGCAAATTGGATGCACTTCTTTAGCGGCGCGCTTTTAATAGCGCCATAGCGCGTTTGCGCCGCAGGTTTTGATAAAACTTTTCAAAAAGTTTTTCGGGGATTATTAAGGGTGTTCGATAACACCCTTAATGCCACGGCGCAGCCGTGATGCCCGCAGAGCCTTGCTCTGAAAATGGGTTTTTAGGGCAAAGCCCTAAAAAATGCGCTTTAAGCATAAGCCTAAAGCGCATTTTATATGGGCTTAAGCCCTAACTTATTTACTTAACGATTTCAGTAACAACGCCTGAACCTACTGTTCTGCCACCTTCACGAATCGCGAAACGCAATCCTGTTTCGATAGCGATGTTAGTAGTAAGCTCAACGCTCATAGTGATGTTATCTCCGGGCATACACATTTCAACGCCGTCAGGAAGATGAACAACGCCTGTAACGTCTGTAGTTCTGAAATAGAACTGCGGACGATAGTTAGTGAAGAACGGAGTATGACGTCCGCCCTCATCTTTAGTCAAAACGTAAACTTCGCCTTTAAAAGCAGTGTGCGGTTTGATTGAACCGGGTTTAGCCAAAACTTGACCACGCTCGATTTCATCTCTTGCAACACCACGAAGAAGCGCACCGATGTTGTCGCCCGCTTCAGCGTAATCAAGAAGTTTTCTGAACATCTCGATACCTGTAACAACAACTTTACGAGACTCTTCAGAGAATCCAACGATTTCAACTTCTTCAGAAACGTTAAGTTGTCCACGCTCAACTCTACCTGTAGCAACTGTTCCACGACCTGAAATTGAGAACACGTCCTCGACAGGCATTAGGAACGGAAGATCAGATTTACGCTCTGGAGTAGGAATATAGCTGTCAACAGCATCCATAAGTTCAAGTACGCAAGCGCACTCAGGAGCGTCCGCAGACGCGCCGCCCTCTAGGATTTTAAGCGCAGAACCTTTGATAATCGGAGTATCGTCGCCCGGAAAATCGTACTCGTTTAGAAGTTCGCGAACTTCCATTTCAACAAGTTCAAGAAGCTCAGGGTCGTCAACTTGGTCAACTTTGTTAAGGAATACCACGATGTGCGGAACTCCAACCTG